>CAJDVE010000004.1_pt1 | contig 34137 bp, 28 predicted proteins | sample 7391271 | NCBI WGS metagenome assembly CAJDVE01 (sample SAMEA7055701, study PRJEB34461) | soil metagenome | biome: terrestrial ecosystem; feature: Peninsula; material: soil | place: Antarctica | collected 2016
TCGGGGTGTAGCACAGTCCGGTTAGTGTGCCTGCTTTGGGAGCAGGAGGTCCGAGGTTCGAATCCTCGTACCCCGACTATATAAAACATCAGCATTTTTTTGCTGGTGTTTTTTTATGTTCAAACTTTTTTATCTTTCACCTTCTTATTAAACCAATGTTACTTCCCTAAAACTGATTTATTTGTATCTTTGCATTTAAAATAATAAGCTTATCAAAATATTATGTACAGAACCAATACTTGCGGCGAACTAAACCTAACTTATTTAGATAAAAACATTGTGCTATCTGGATGGGTACACAGAATAAGGAAAATGGGTGGAATGACTTTTATAGATATAAGAGATAGATATGGGGTTACTCAACTATCGTTTGATCAGGAAGTCAGCGAAGAGTTGTATAACCAAGCAAACAAGCTTGGTAGAGAATGGGTTATTAAAGTTGAGGGTGTTGTAAAAGAACGCTCTAGCAAAAACAACAATATCCCTACTGGCGATATAGAGATAATAGCCAGCAAACTTAGCGTATTAAACAAATCAAAAACTCCCCCCTTCACTATCGAAGACGATACTGATGGTGGCGATGATTTGAGAATGAAATATCGCTACCTCGATTTGCGTCGTAAATCTGTGCGTAAGAACTTGGAACTGCGTCATAAAATGACCATTGAAACAAGAAAGTATTTAGACAACCTCGATTTTCTAGAAGTAGAAACTCCAACCTTAATAGGCTCTACACCAGAAGGTGCACGCGACTTTGTAGTACCATCGCGCATGAATGCAGGAGAGTTTTATGCTTTACCACAATCGCCACAACTGTTTAAACAGCTATTAATGGTGTCTGGTTTTGATAGATACTTTCAAATTGTAAAATGTTTTAGAGACGAGGACTTAAGAGCAGACCGTCAACCAGAATTTACACAAATAGACTGCGAAATGTCTTTTGTGGGCCAAGAAGAAGTGCTTAACACATTTGAGGGCCTTGCAAAACATCTTTTCAAAACATTGAAAGGAGTTGAAGTTTCCGACTTTCCACGTATGACCTATGCTGATGCAATGAAGTATTATGGTTCCGATAAACCAGACATCCGCTTTGACATGAAGCTAGTGGAGATGAAAGACCTTACTGAAGGGCGCGACTTTGTTGTGTTTGACTCAGCACCTTATGTTGGTGCAATATGCGTTGAAGGCTGTGCAGTATACACAAGAAGACAATTAGACGATTTGACCAATTTTGTGAAACGTCCACAAGTTGGAGCAAAAGGATTGATATACTTGCGCTACAACGAAGATGGCTCACTAAAATCGTCTGTCGATAAATTCTACTCAGAAGAGGACTTAAAGCTATGGGCTGAAAGATGTAATGCTAAACCAGGCGATTTAATTTTAGTAATGGCTGGCGAAACAGACAAAACACGCAAACAGCTATCAGACCTTCGTTTGGAAATGGCATCTCAATTAAATCTGAAAGATAAAAACAACTTCAAATGCTTGTGGGTTGTAGATTTCCCCTTATTGGAAAAAGATGAAGAGCTAGGTAGATACTTTGCAATGCATCACCCATTTACCTCTCCAAAACCCGAAGATCTACACCTTTTAGACACAAACCCTGGAGCAGTTCGCGCTAATGCCTATGATATGGTTATTAATGGCGTGGAGGTTGGTGGAGGTTCTATTCGTATTCACGATAGAGAACTGCAAAACAAAGTGCTATCTGTATTAGGATTTACACCAGACCGTGCACAAGAGCAGTTTGGTTTCTTAATGGATGCATTTACATATGGTGCACCACCACATGGCGGAGTGGCATTTGGATTAGACAGACTTGTATCGCTCTTTGCTGGCTTAGATAGTATAAGAGATTGTATTGCATTCCCAAAAAACAATTCGGGACGCGATGTAATGATTAATGCACCATCGAGTATTGATAAAGAACAATTGGATGAATTGAGGTTGAGCCTAATGAAACCAAAAGAGTAAATCTTATAGAGAGTAATAAAACAGAGAAGGTTGAGATAAAAGTATTTTTTATTTCAACCTTTTTTTTTGCTTACACTTTTCTTTAAAGTAAAGTTTCGTGTTTATAAAACAGTTAATCTAGAATAAGGATTATTGTAATTGTTTCTCGTAGAAATGGCAGTCATCTCTTTAATTTCTTTTCTACGGCGGTAGATTCAACTTTTATGTCATTATTTTCATTTCCACGGTGGTGGATTCGACTTTCATCTCATTTTCTAATTTCTACGGTGGTAGATTTGAGTTTTGCCTCGTGATTGTTGAATCTACCGTGGTAGATTTAAGTTTTGCCTTGTGATTGTGGAATCTACCGTGGTAGATTTGAATTTCGTACGATTGTTGTAGAATTCACCGTGGTAGATTTGAGTTTCATGCCATAGTTGTAAAATCTACCATGGTAGATTTAATTTCCATTTCATAATGATGGTTTTCACTTGACATCTGTTACCTAAACTGCAGTAAAGGTTTTGATTTGAAAGAAGGTTGTATAATGACACATCATCTGTGGTATTCTACAAAGACTGTTTTACATGATATGTAAGTAGTGGAAAAGATTTTACTGAAACACCTTTAAATAAAAAAAAGAGCTAAGCTATTGCTTAACTCTCTTAATTATAATTGTCGGGATGACAAGATTCGAACTTGCGACCCCTCGCCCCCCAGACGAGTACTCTAAACCGGACTGAGCTACATCCCGAAAATCAGAGTGCAAAAATAGCTTATTATTTTTGTTATCCCAAATATAAAATCGATATATTGTTGTTTAAAGTTTATTTAAGAATCTGCACACTGTGTAACTAAGATTTTATGCCGTTATTTGTAACAAAATAGAATAAATAAATAGATATGGAGTTTACTGCAAAACAAATAGCCGATTTCTTGCAAGGAGAAGTCGAAGGTAATCCAGATGTGAAAGTAAATAACTTCGCTAAAATTGAAGATGGAAAGCCACAGACTCTCACATTCCTTTCAAATCCGAAATACACCCACTACATATACGATACACAGGCTGATATTGTTTTGGTGAATGCCGATTTTAAAGCTGAGAAAGAAGTTAAGGCAACACTCATTCGTGTTGCAAATGCATATGAAGCACTAGCTAAGTTGCTTGAACTAGTTGATAAATCTAAACCTGCAAAAGTAGGTATAGAGCCAATGAGCTATGTATCTGAAAGTGCTAAGATTGGAAATGAAGTTTATATTGCAGGATTTGCTTATATAAGCGATAATGCAGTTGTAGGCAATAATAGTAAAATATATCCACATGTTTTTATTGGCGAAAACGTATCAATAGGTAGCAATGTTACCCTATACTCAGGTGTTAAGATTTATGCTGATTGCGAAGTAGGAGATAACTCAATAATTCATTCGGGAGCTGTAATAGGCTCTGATGGGTTTGGTTTTGCTCCACAAGCAGATGGCTCTTACCATAAGATACCTCAAATGGGAAATGTTGTGATTGAGAGCAATGTTGAAATTGGTGCTAACACAGTAATTGACAGAGCTGTAATGGACTCAACAATTATTCGCAAAGGAGTAAAATTAGACAATCTAGTGCAAATAGCACATAATGTGGAAATAGGTGAAAATACTGTTATGGCTGCACAAAGTGGAGCAGCAGGATCTACAAAGGTTGGAAAGAGATGTGTGTTTGGAGGCCAAGTGGGATTAGCTGGACATATCAAGATTGGCAATGATGTGAAAGTAGGTGCTCAATCGGGGGTTAATAAAAGCCAAAAAGATGGATCTGAAGTAATAGGATCACCTACAATACCTATTAGAGATTGGTACAAATCGAGTTTAATATTCGGAAAACTTCCAGAAATGTATCGTGAGCTTTCTCAATTAAAAAAAGAAATAAGCAAACTGAAGGAAGAAAACAGTAAGTAAACGGCACTTTTTTGACTATGTTTATAGTATCATTAGAGAAGCAATAAAAAAACAAGGAACGAAAATATGAGCCAAGTAAAGCAAAGAACTTTAAAGAAGAACTTCATTTTAAATGGGATAGGACTTCATACGGGTAAATGTATATCCGTAAATTTTCTTCCAGCCGCTGAAAATCACGGTATCAAAATAAAAAGAATAGACCTAGAAGAAGAGGTAATTATACCTGCTCTAGCAGAATTTGTAACTGGCACCCAGCGCGGAACTGTACTATCTAAAGGCAATGTACAAGTAAGTACCGTAGAGCATGCTATGGCTGCACTATATGCACTGGGCGTAGATAACTGCTTAATTGAAGTAGATGCTGCGGAGTTTCCTATTTTAGATGGCAGTGCGTGCGAATATGTGAATGCAATAAATGAAGTTGGTACAGTAGAACAAGATTTATACAAAGATTTTTATATAGTTCGTCGCAAAATGGAGGTTAGCGACCCCGAAACGGGTGCAAAGCTTACTCTCCTGCCAGATGAGACTTTTAGCATAAATTCTTTTATTGAATTTGAGTCTCAACTTATACACAATCAATCGGCTAGCATCGAAAACATGAGCGACTTTGCAAAAGAAATTGCACCAGCTCGAACATTTGTTTTTGTTCGCGATATAGCACAACTACTTAAAGCAGGTTTAATTCAAGGTGGTAACCTTCAGAATGCTGTTGTGATATATGAAACAGAGATGCCGCAAAAAGAGTTAGACGAACTGGCAGATCTACTTGGTGTTCCTCATCAAAACGCAAAAGAACTAGGTTACCTCAACAAAGAGGCTATTCTTTTTCAAAATGAGCCAGCAAGACATAAGTTGTTAGATATAATTGGCGATATGGCCTTAGTTGGCAAACCCATAAAAGGTCGAATCATAGCAACTCGTCCAGGACATAAGATTAACAACGCTTTGGCGCGTAAATTGAGGAAAGATATTAGATTAAACGAAGTTCAACCTCCTATTTACGATGTGAGCAAAGAACCCCTAATGGATATCAATGAGATTAGATTGCTCATTCCACATAGGTATCCTTTTTTGCTGGTTGATAAAATTATTGAAAAGACTGATAGATATATAGTTGGCGTAAAAAACATTACCGTCAACGAGCCTTTTTTTGTTGGTCATTTCCCTGATGAGCCAATAATGCCAGGAGTATTACAAGTAGAAGCAATGGCTCAAGCGGGAGGTATATTTGTTCTATCTGGATTGGATGACCCTGCAAGCTATTCTACCTATTTTTTAAGAATAGATTCTGTAAAATTTAGACAAAAAGTTGTTCCTGGTGACACCTTGATTTTAAGAGTAGAACTAACAAGCGAAATAAGACGAGGCATTGCTACAATGAGAGGCCTTGCATTTATTGGAGAAAAAGTTGTATCAGAGGCTGAATTCACAGCATTAGTAGAAAAAACAAAATAACAGATAATACTATTATGAGTAATATTTCATCATTAGCTTACGTACATCCAAACGTTGAAATTAGAGACGATGTAATTGTAGATCCCTTCGCATACATTGAAGATAATGTAGTAATTGGTGCAGGCACTCGTATTATGCCACATGCTTGCATAATGTCTGGTGCTAGAATTGGCGAAAACTGCACAATTTTCCCAAATGCTGTAATTTCTGGTATTCCACAAGATTTGAAATTTGAGGGCGAAGAAAGCTTAGCAATTATTGGTGATAATACAACTATACGCGAATGTGTAACAATAAATAGAGGTACAAAATCGCGTGGCCAGACTGTTGTAGGAAACAATTGTTTACTTATGGCTTATTCTCACGTTGCACACGACTGTATCTTAAAGGACTATGTGATAGTTGGTAACTCTGTTCAAATTGCTGGCGAAGTAGAGGTTGATGACTACGCAATTATAAGCGGTGGAACGCTTGTACACCAATTTACAAGGGTAGGAAAACACACTATGATACAAGGTGGCACAAGACTAGGAAAAGACATCCCCCCATATACTGTTGCGGGTAGAGAGCCAGTAAGCTACGTTGGCTTAAACATAGTAGGTCTTCGTAGAAGAGGGTTTTCTAGAGAGCAAATAAACAATATACAAGAGATTTATCGCTACCTCTATCTATCGGGCTACAATATTTCGCAAGCATTAGAAAAGATTGAAAGTGAAATTGCAGAATCAGAAGAGCGCACAGATATAATTGATTTTGTTCGTGCATCGTCACGTGGTGTTGTAAGAGGAAATATGGATTAACCTCGCATTATTTAATTATAATAGTTGCTTCTGACTAGCATCTTAGGTGTTGATAGCTTTTATCTTTACGTCATTACCACGCGAATCTTTCGCATGGTTTTAAGATAGAGTTACAACACCACATTATGTAATACTGCTATAGCGTACACATTAGCAGAGCTTTTTGCTTTGTAGATACGCAAAGCTAAAACGAGAATAATACGGATTAACAAACATCCTTACAGAAACTTATGGCTTCAATACATTTCCCAGCAGAGTGGCACCCTCAAAGTGCTATTCAGATTACTTGGCCTCATAGAGGTACAGATTGGATAGATATTATTGACGAGGTGACAACATTTTATGTGGCCCTGTCAAAAGAGATTTTAAAACACACAACACTAATTATTGTGTGCGAAGAAGTTGCTGAAACAAAAAAACACTTCACCTCATCGGAGCAAGAAAATCTAATTCTAGCTGATATTGAGAGCAATGATAGTTGGTCTCGCGATCATAGTGCTATCTCTGTGTTCATAGATGGAAAACCTGCCATCTACGACTTTGGGTTTAATGCTTGGGGTTTGAAGTTTGCTGCAAACCACGATAATCAAATTACACAAAAACTATTCGATAAAAAGGTGTTTGCAGAAGATGTGGAGTACCACAACTTCCTCAACTTTATACTTGAAGGTGGGGCAATAGAATCGGATGGAGAAGGAACACTACTCACTACTTCGAAGTGCTTATTAGCACCCAATAGAAACCAACCACTAACCAAAGATGAGATTGAAGAGTTTATGATGAAAATCTTTGGACTCAAACAAATATTGTGGTTGAATCATGGTTACCTATCAGGCGATGACACTGATAATCATATTGATACCCTAGCAAGACTGTGCAACAAAACAACCATTGCATATGTGCAATGCACAGATGAAAAAGATGAGCACTATCAAGAATTAAATAAAATGGAAAAAGAGCTTGCTGCTTTCCGCAGACTCGATGGTGAGCCTTACAATTTAATTCCACTTCCAATGGCAGAGCCTGTTTTTGAAGATGATTATAGACTACCTGCCACTTATGCCAACTTTCTTATAATGGACAATGTGGTGCTTTTGCCCACATACTCTACCAACAAAGACTCTATTGCAAAAGAACAATTACAAAAAGCATTCCCAGATAAAGAAATAATAGGCATAGATTGTAGAACACTTATAAAACAACATGGCTCACTGCATTGTATTACAATGCAATATCCAAAAGGTTTTTTATAATCTAATCACTTTTCTCACTCTACCTCATGTTTACCATTATTGCTTTTATACTCTATCACACAAAGGATTGGATAATGATCAGACGGTAATCTTGCTTGGTTTTGGTAAAGAATAATTTCTTGGGGATATGTTCCAGAGTTAACAAGTTCCTTCAACTCAGCTTCAGAAGTTTGATAAGTGTCTGTAAGAACGCCATGTTTTAGGACACGGAAATCATTGGTTACAAAAATATGATCGATTCGACTCTCAGATTCTGGGCCATATCTTAGCAATGCTTCATCATAAGCATCAGTTAAGATATTCGAGTTATTTATTACAAGATAACTATCACTATTTTGATCTACATTAAAATCACCGGTAAGCAATGTAGGAGAATCTCCTGCAATTGTTTTTACCTTTTCTAAGATTAGCTTTGCACTTTCTTTACGAGCTATGGTGCCAACATGATCGAAATGAACATTAAAGAGATAAAAGATAAGCCCATTTGCCTTCTCTTGAAACTTACCCCATGAGCATATTCGTGGCAATACAGCATCCCAACCCTTATTAGGTTGCGAGGTATCTTCTGATAACCAAAAGTCTCCTTTATCTAACAATTCAAACATGTCTGTTTTATAAAATATAGCAGAATGTTCTCCTTGGTTCTTTCCATCGTCCCTTCCCACCCCAATATAATCATAGCTCGGCAGTCTGTCCATTAAGTCATTAAGCTGATGATGTAAACCTTCTTGTGTACCAATTATATCAAAATCGTGAAAAAGAATCTGTTTACCCATCACATCTTTTCTATACTTCCAGTTATCAAGAGAATCGCCTGGATTATCGTATCTGAGGTTATAACTTGCTACCCTTAATTGCTGAGCAAACAGAGGGTTCAATCCTCCAAGCAGTACGAAGAGTAAGTAGAGGGAGAGTTTGTTTCTTAATATATTCATAATTGATGATTTTTTAATTTGTATCTAAAAGAACGAAGGTACTAAAAAAGACTCATCATCTCTTTCAGCACCTTCGCCTTTAATAAGTTTTGAATAGGATTTCAATTTTTTAAAATTGAAATCATCTATCAATATAAGTTACTTGTTTACTTTAAAAGTCTCGTCGCCACTTTCAAAAAAGCTAACAATTTGATCTGCTGCAGCTATTCCAGCATTCATATTAGCTTCAGCTGTTTGAGCTCCACATTTTTTTGCAGATGCAAAATAGCGTTTGCCAAATTTCTCTACCATTTCGTCGTGGTTACCAGCTTTTATATCACTAGCATATTTAAATTTAGGACGCTCGGTCATAATCTTCACCATTTCTGCTTCGTTTATAACTTCTTTACGAGCAGTATTGATAACTATTCCATCCTCAGGCAAACGACTCATTAAGTCATAATTGATGCTCTCTTTTGTGTGAGCATTTGCAGGCATGTGTAATGATACAATATCACTCTTATCGTATAGCTCCTCTGGATTTTGACAAGCAGTTACACCGTGTGGCTCTCCAAGTTTAGGATCTCTAGCTAGTGATGGTGAGAAAGCAAACACCTCCATACCAAAACCTTGTGCTATATGAGCTACAAGTTTACCAATGTAACCAAATGCATGTAAACCAAGTTTCTTGCCTTTCAGTTCTGTTCCTGCAGTTCCGTCAAAACCATTTCTGGTAAGATATATCAACATACCAAATACAAGTTCTGCTACTGCATTTGAGTTTTGACCAGGAGTGTTCATTACACAAACATTGTTAGCTGTTGCAGCTTCTAAGTCTACGTTGTCGTATCCAGCTCCAGCGCGAACAACAATCTTAAGTTCCTTGGCTGCATCTAACACCTCTTTATCTATTTTATCGCTTCTGATAATTATAGCATTTACTGTTTTCACAGCATCAAGAAGTTCTTTCTTATCGGTATACCTCTCAAGTAAAACTAGTTCGTGACCATTGTTCTCTACTACTTCTCTAATTCCGCTAACAGCTTCTTTCGAAAAAGGTTTTTCGGTTGCAATTAATATTTTCATGATTGATTTTTATTAAATTAAATAGCCCTTACAAGGCAATTAATGTAGTGTAATTAAACAACTGTAAGAGCATTAGTTTATTAAGGTAATTATTAAGAATAGGTTGAACACTTAGAAACAGTACAAAAACGAAGTTCGTTTTATAAAAACAACCGTCTACAACTATAGCATCAAAGTATTTAACCTATTCTTGTATAGACTATAAGTTTACGAATTCTCTTTTTCGAACTCTTGCATGCATTTAACTAATGCTTCAACAGACTCAATTGGACAAGAGTTGTAGATAGAAGCACGGAAACCACCTACTGAGCGGTGTCCCTTGATTCCTACCATACCACGCTCTTTAGCATACGCCATAAATGCAGCTTCTTTGTCTTTATACTCTTCATTCATAACAAAGCAAACATTCATAAGAGAGCGGTCTTCTTTAGCCGCAGTTCCTACAAACATTTTGTTTCTGTCAATTTCGTCATAAAGCAATGCTGCTTTTTCTTCATTGATTTTCTGCATCTCTTTAACACCTCCCAATGACTTAACCCATTTCAATGTTTCGTACATAACATAGATAGGGAATACAGGAGGAGTATTAAACATAGAACCATCTTTGATATGCGTGCGATAATCAACCATTGATGGAATTTGACGCTCAACTTTACCAAGCAAGTCTTCTCTTACAATAACAAATGTAACGCCTGCTGGGCCAACATTCTTTTGTGCACCACCGTAGATAATACCATATTTAGATATATCTATAGGACGGCTCATAATATCAGAAGACATATCTGCAACCAATGTAATTGGGCTATCTATATCTTCTCTTATTTCTGTTCCGTAGATTGTGTTGTTGGTTGTAATATGGAAATAGTCAGCATCTGTAGGTATAGTATACTCTTTAGGTATATACGAGTAGGTTTTATCTGCTGAAGAAGCTACTGTTACTGCTTCACCATAAAACTTAGCTTCTTTCATTGCTTTTTTGGCCCAAACACCTGTTTCTAAGAAAGCCGCTTTTTTCGACATTATATTTGAGGGTACAGTAAAGAACTGTGTACTAGCGCCACCACCCAAAAAGAGCACTTTGTAGTTGTCGGGTATTTCTAACAATTCGCGCCATAAGGCTTCACACTCACTCATAACTTTTTCCCAACCAGGAGTTCTATGAGAAATTTCGAGAAGACCAATTCCGGTATTATCAAAATTACGAATGGCTTCAATAGAAGCTTCAACTGCTTGGCGAGGTAATACGCAAGGACCTGCGTTAAAATTGTACTTTTTCATAAATTGGAAAAATAATTGAGGTTAATATATTGAATAAAAATTAATTTATTAAATAAAGTAGAAGAGTTAAAGAGAAGCTTTTCTACAGATACACAAAGCTATAAAATTATTACACATAGTCAAACAAAAATTCATCTTATTTACAATATTTTCATTTCATACTCCTGTTTAATAGAGCTAGATATCTCTTATTTTTATACATTTGTCCAATAAAAGCATTCGTGCTATCTTTGTAGCTAATATAAAACAGATTAAATGAATCAACCCTATCCATCAGTCCTTCTTGAAAATGCAGTAAAAGAGTTTTCTAAACTACCTGGAATTGGCAGAAAAACTGCACTTCGCTTAGTGCTACATCTACTACGTCAAGAAAACCAGCACGTAGAAGATTTTGTTGAGGCAATCACAACACTGAAAAACGAAATTCAATACTGTTCTTCGTGTCACAACATTTCGGATAGTGAAGTTTGCAATATTTGTGCCGACACAACGCGAGACCCTTCAGTAGTTTGCGTTGTAGAAAACATAAAAGATGTAATGGCCATAGAGAATACGGTACAGTTTAAAGGGAAGTACCATGTATTGGGAGGAATAATTTCGCCCATAGATGGCATAGGCCCTTCAGATGTGGAAATTGCAAGCTTAATAAACAGGGTGAAAGAAAAAGAAGTAAAAGAAGTTATATTAGCTTTAAGTGCAACTATGGAGGGCGATACAACTAACTTTTACATTTACAGAAAACTAGAACCCCTCAACATCAAAGTATCAATAATTGCACGTGGGGTTTCAGTAGGTAACGAATTAGAATATACCGATGAGGTGACACTTGGTAGATCGATATTAAACAGAACTCCTTTTGACGAATCATATAAACTCACATAATAAATGAATTCAAAATTAGTAATACGCAACCTAAAGGTTTTATTCTTTATTACATTTACAGTTCAACTAGTGTTTTTTGTAAGCTTTGCTTTTCAATGGATAAACATATCTCCCAACTCAACAACTATACCTATTGCTTTAGAGCGATACACCCTTTTAATTACAATGTTGAGCATTCCGGGAGCATTAAAGCTTTACTCTATGATAATGAGCAAGAACAAACATCCTGAAGATACAAACTTTACAACTGCTCTCTACAGAAAGGCTTATATAACACGATTTGGTATACTTTTTTTTGTTGCTACATTAAATATTATTTTATATGCCATTTCGTTCAATAAAAACTTTATGCTTCTCACACTCATTACTTTTACTGCATATATATTTAGTTATCCATCAGAAGGATATCTAAATATTACGGAAGAGACAGAAGATGAGAAGGACAGAAAAGAATAAAAACAACTACAAATAAAAACTAAAATGACTATTGCAATAGATTTTGACGGAACAATTGTTGAGCATAAATACCCAGAAATGGGACGACCTATACCTTTTGCTATTGAGACATTACTGCAATTACAAAAAGAGAACCATAAACTAATTTTATGGACAGTTCGCGAGGACGAATATCTGCAGGAAGCAATAGATTATTGTGCTGAGCGAGGCCTTGTATTTTATGCCCATAACGCCAACTATCCTGAAGAGAAAACTCCTTCACCTCGAAAATTAACTGTAGATATGTTTATCGACGACAGAAACCTGGGTGGATTACCAGATTGGGGTGTTATATACAAAGCAGTACAAGCTACTGTGCGTGGAGAAAGCTCTTTTCAAACCATTATGTCATCTCAAGAGACCCAACAAGAAAAAGACAAACGAAAAAAGAATATTTTTCTTCGAATAGGTGAAGCTTTAGATAGAAAATAACTTTTCATATTATGCTTAAATTTCTAAAAAACAATATACTCCAACTAAGAGCTCCAGAGCCCGAAGACCTTGAAGTATTATACAGTTGGGAAAACGATACTGATGTTTGGATATATGGCTCAGCCATGTCTCCCTACTCTAAGTATATCTTGAGGCAATATATTGCTGATGCACAAACAGATATATTCGAGTCGAAACAGCTTCGTTTCATGATTGACCTTCAGAAAGATAATAGTACAATAGGTACAATAGATCTTTATGATTTTGATGCGCTAAACAGTAGATGTGGAGTAGGAATATATATCGATGCCGATTATAGAAGAAGTGGATTTGCAAAACAAGCATTAGTTCTTTTGCAAAACTATGTATTCAACTTTTTAAAGATTAATCAGCTTTACGCACACATCCCTGAAAGCAATAAAGCAAGCCTAGAACTTTTTAAAAGCGCAGGATTTTCAGAGTCTGGAACTCTCAAAGAGTGGGTGTTTTCTGACAATAATTATGAAAATGCTATTATCATGCAAAAGCTAAAAACAAATCAATAATGAACGAAGACATAAAAAAAGCATTAGAAGTTCTAAAACAAGGTGGCATTATACTCTACCCTACCGACACAATTTGGGGTATTGGCTGCGATGCTACGAATGAAGAAGCTGTAGAAAAAATATATGCCATAAAGCAAAGAGATAAAAACCAGTCTATGCTTATACTATTGGACAATCCTGGCAAATTGCAAGCCTACATACAAGATGTTCCTGATATTGCTTGGGATCTTTTTGACTTAGCTGACAAACCATTGACAATTATCTTTAACAACGCTAAGAACCTAGCCCCAAACCTTATAAACAGCGATGGCACAATAGGAATCCGCGTTACCACAGAGGACTTTTCGCGACAGTTGTGTATGCGGTTTAGAAAGCCTATTGTTTCCACTTCTGCTAATATAACAGGACAACCAGCACCACAAAACTTCAATGAAATAGACCCCAAGATAATAGATTTGGTTGACTATGTGGTAGAATACCGTCAAGACGAGTTGTATAGACAAACACCCTCATCTATAATAAAGCTAGGAAGTAGCGGCGAAATTAATATTATTAGATAATAATATAGATAGTTGAAATAACGATCTATTAAAACAGTTTACCTGATCTGTTTTTTGCAAACTGCACTAATTAAACCTGCGGTTTTAAGGTGTTATAAAGAAAATAAGTGTAGAGTTGCAAATTGTCCAAAAAAAATTGTAGATTTGTCACTAGTGCAAACCGATTAGAAAACAGCATTTACCTTAAATGAATTCGAAGAATAAAAGTTCGTCTTGTCTTGTTGCACTATAAAGACTTATCAGTCGATAAGAAGATAATTATCTTTTACTCAATTTGTTTTTGAATATATGTTTGAACGATTTTTAATTTGGAGGCGAAAACATATCACCGAGCGTGTTTTCCTTCTTATAGTTTGCTTGATGGTGGGAGTTTTGACTGCTCTTGCTGCACATGCATTAAAAATGGCAATCCATTTTATTCAAAGCTCTCTCACAAAAAACTTTGTAAATATTGGTGCAAACTACTTTTATCTTCTACTTCCATTAGTAGGAATACTTTTAGCAGGCTTGTATGTAAAGTATATAGTTAGATATGATATAAGCCATGGTATAACCAAAGTGCTTTATGCTATTTCTCAACGCAAAAGCAGGCTTAAACTTCACAATACGTACACATCACTTATAGCTAGTTCACTTACAATTGGATTTGGTGGTTCTGTTGGAGCTGAGGCCCCAATTGTACTCACAGGTTCGGCTATTGGCTCTAATCTAGGAAGAATATTCAATCTAGAACATCGAAATGTTATGCTATTGGTTGGATGTGGTGCTGCTGGAGCAGTAGCAGGTATTTTTAAAGCCCCTATTGCAGGAGTTGTGTTTGTAATAGAGGTGCTTTTGCTCGATCTCACTATGTCTTCTATACTACCTCTGCTCGTAACATCTGTTACTGCCACCACTATTGCTTATATGCTCACTGGCACCAATGCAATGTTTGCATTCTCTCAGGTTGAAGGATTTACCTTTGACCGTATTCCTCACGTTATATTACTTGGAATAGCTTGTGGTTTAGTGTCGCTCTATTTTACTAGAAGCATGAAATGGATAGAAGGCATATTTGGCAAACTCTCTTATTGGAAGAGATTCCTTCTTGGAGGAGTTATGTTAAGTGTACTCATTTTCTTTCTGCCTCCCCTATACGGAGAGGGATATACCACAATCGAAACTTTATTGGCAGGTGGAGACTCTTACAAAAACTTGATGGACGATAGCTTTTTCTACTTTTTAAAGAGTAGCTGGGGCATTATTATATTTGCACTCCTAATTGTATTAACAAAAGTGTTTGCTTCTAGTGCCACCAATGGTGCTGGAGGAACAGGTGGTATTTTTGCACCAACACTATTCTTAGGGTGTGTGGTAGGCTTTTTATATTCTTTCTCTCACAACTCAATTGGTCTTACCAATGTATTGCCTCAAGAAAACTTCTCGCTTTTTGGGATGGCTGGAGTAATGGCTGGGGTGATGCATGCACCACTTACAGGAACCTTTTTAATTGCAGAACTAACTGGTGGATACGACTTGTTTCTTCCTTTAATGATGGTGTCTATAAGCTCCTACGCAACTATTATCTTGTTTGAGAAACACAATATTTACTCAACACAATTAGCTAAAAAAGGAGAGTTAATAACTCACCATAAAGATAAAGCTGTTCTTACCTTCCTTCATATAGAATCGCTATTAGAAACAAACTTAGAGGTAGTGCAGCCAGATATGACATTGGGTGAAATGGTGAAAGTAATTTCAAAATGCAAAAGAAATATCTTCCCTGTTGTTAATGACGATGGTGTTTTGGTCGGAATTATTCTCTTAAACGATATCCGCAATATTATATTCAGACCCGAACTGTATGATAGATTTAAGGTGTCTAAGCTTATGACAAATGCGCCTGCACAAATAAAAACTAGTATGACTATGGAAGAGATTATGGATCTTTTTGAGGTTACAAAAGCTTGGAATTTGCCAGTAACTGACAATGAAGGTAGATATAAAGGTATTATGTCTCAATCATCCATTTTCAATGCATACAGAGATGTATTAGTTGAACATTACTCTGAAGAATAGACAAATATTATGACAAAGAAAGATTTTAGGATTGTATTTTTAGGAACACCAGGATTTGCAGTAGAAACACTAAAGCTCTTGGTTGAAAACCAGTATAACATAGTAGGAGTAATAACAATGCCCGACAAGCCAGCTGGCAGGGGTCATAGATTGCAGGAGTCTGATGTAAAGAAATACGCAAAATCTCAAAACTTGCCTATTTTGCAACCTGCCAATCTAAAGGATAGTGATTTTCTGAAAGATTTAGAAAATTTGAAGGCAGATTTAAATATTGTTGTCGCTTTTAGAATGCTACCCGAAGAAGTATGGGATATGCCTAAACATGGAACTTACAACTTGCATGGTTCTCTCTTGCCACAATATCGTGGCGCAGCCCCTATCAATTGGGCTATAATAAATGGAGAGTCTGAAACTGGTGTTACTACATTTAAGCTAGTGCATAAAATAGACACAGGAAAGATTGCTTATCAAACGAGAGTTGAAATTGGTGACAGAGACAATGCAGGCACTATACACGACAAGTTGATGCTAGTGGGCGCTAAGCTTATGCTAAAGACAGTAGATGCTATCATAGATGGTAGTATCACATTGCATGCACAAGATTCAGACAGTGAGTTGCTGAAACCTGCTCCAAAAATATTCAAAGAAACTTGTAGAATTGATTGGAATTTGTGTGCTAAAGATATTGACTTTTTCATAAGAGGATTATCACCCTATCCTGCTGCACATACAACACTTGAGAGAGGCGAAACATCTTTCAACATTAAAATCTTTGATGCCCAACCCATTACAGAAAAACACAATTATAGCGTGGGCACAATTGTTCAGCCTCATCCAAGGCAAATAGATGTTGCAGTTGTGGATGGTTTTATAAGAATTCTTGAGCTTCAAGTTCAAGGCAGAAAGCGTATGAAAACAACTGATTTCTTAAATGGATTTTCTATAGAAGAGAATGATTGTTTTAAATAAACAGTCTACCACTTATAATTCAACCCAAAGCTAATCACTTCATTTACTTGCAGGTACTTGTAATCTTCATGTGAAGGTACACTATCATCATATCGTAAGTTAAGGTAAATTGTTGTTGAAAACAATTGACTCAACGACATGTTCAAAGTATTCTCAAGCTCAGCTTCTACTTTACTATAATTTGTAAAATACTTTACACGTGATTTCCATGAAATATATTTAGTGAAATCGTAAGTCATATTTGATGTTAAGGTAGAACCTTTATCAAACAGTGATTTATCACCCTCAGGAATACCATATCGCTTTCTATCTACTTCATTATTTCCAACATAACGATAGTTTACAGACAATGGAGAAATTGAGACATCCAAACGGATCCTTCTATTTCTTACAGTTTTAGAACGTTTATCTAAATGATACTTCATACCAATACCAGCATTCACATATAGAGGAGAAAGAAACGCAGAACGCAATTCATCTTCGTTTGCTTTATAGCTTTTAAATAGCTGAGTCTTTACCTCCAAGTTGGTAGAATAAGACCAAGATTTCTTATAAGCATCAATTCCAAAGTCAGCAAAATAGCGAACCATGTCATCACCTATTCGATAACTGCGAAGGGTATCATCGGGTGCATTATAAACAGACAAACGCCACTCTAGTCTATTATTAAATCTGATTTTATCTTTCTCGTAATTTACATTGAAGATATGATTACTATTTATATTTAAATTGCTTGTACCTCCTCTGTGCCAGTTGGGAGAAAAGTAGTTTTGCGAAAACTGCAATGAATGCTCTCCAGTTTTAACCCAATAGATACGACCAATTTTAACCCCCTCAACATTTGGCCTTTCAAGTGAAAAGCTTGTTTCTGATGAAAGAAGTTCTTTAAACGGATTGAATTTTTCACTTACATCTTTATCTGAAGCAGTATATTTTATACCACTCAATTCTGAAGTTGATAGTTTAATACTTGCTGGATGCTCAACAAAATAATGCCTTCTAACTTTATCGGCAAAGGCTTGTTTATCCAAAAGAGGTTTAAATGTTTTATCAGATGAAATAAGAATGCCCTTCAGCTTATCAGCTTCCTCACTATAAAATGTTGTTGAATCAGCTTCCTCAATTCTTCCAGTGAACACAATTGGCACAAAAAGTGGATTATACAACATCGTATCACGGAAATTCATCGATCCTAAATATAATTCATAGGGGAACTCTTCCTCTGGCAATTGAATTATTCCGTTCTCATCACGTGTATAAAGAGAGTCTAAAGATGTTTTTATTACTGAAGGAGCAAAAGCAGATTCCTTTTTTGGTAATCCTGCAATCTCTTCTGTCTTTAGAGAATCTATGAAAACCGGAACTAATACAGAGTCTTGTAAAACAACAGCTAAGCTATCAGACACTTTTGCTTCATTTGCTATTTTTTTTATACGTAACTCAATGTCTGTGACCTCATTAAATTTACCTATCGTATCAACTCTGTTCATTTCTGAAGCTGAGAGACGTAAACTTGAAGCTATAAATATTAATATAAGTAATTTTGCAAACTGATTCATATTCACATATTTGGTTGAGAAACAAAAAATAAAAGAGAAATTTTAAAGTACAAAGTTATAAAAAATATCGTATTAAAAACAGAGAGTCTCTGAAACATGATTTTATAAAACAAAAAAACAACAACAAACTCATCTTATCTATAACTAATTAAAAGATTCAAATATTAGTATGGAACATCTTGAATTTGTACTTTTGTATAAATAACGTTCTCCTGTTTCGAATAAACAGAATAAGATATTTGTCTCAATTTTAAACAAAGAAGAGATAGCATAGTTATTAAGAGCTTATACAGAAACTGCAGAACAAAAGAAAGAAACAAAAAACTTTTGTTTATCACAAACGTTATTGAGTAACATATAAACAGACTCCAATTTTTTAACTACAAACATACAAAACAATGAATAAACTGAAGTACACAATCCTTATTGCAATTCTAGGTGTTTTCACACTATCGAGTTGCGGTTACAACTCAATGGTAAATAAGCAAGAGGCAGTAACATCTCAATGGGCACAAGTTCAAAACTCATATCAACGACGTGCAGATTTAATACCCAACCTTGTATCAACAGTAAAAGGATATGCCTCGCATGAGCAAGAAACATTTACCGCAGTTGTAGAAGCACGTTCAAAAGCTACTCAAATAACCGTAAACCCTGAGGATTTAACAGAAGAGAATATCCAACAGTTTCAAGAAGCACAGGGACAGTTAAGTTCCGCACTAGGAAAGTTGCTCATGATTCGTGAAAACTACCCAGAATTAAAAGCAAATCAAAACTTTCTAGCCCTCCAAGACGAGTTAGCTGGAACTGAAAATAGAATTGCAGTAGAAAGAAACCGATTTAATGAAACAGCCAGAGAATACAACCAATATATCAGACGTTTTCCACATGTGATATATGCAGGTTGGTTTGGCTTTAAGGCAAAAGGATACTTTGAGGCAGATGCGGATTCACAAACTGCACCTGTAGTAAACTTCTAGTTATTAAATCCTTACAACTCAAACAATCGGTAGAATAAAAATAATTTTGGAATGAAAAACATAGACAGTCCTAAGATTGTTGAAGCAATTCGCAAAGCAGAACTTCTCACCTCAGGAGAGATAAGAGTATATATTGCTAAACACTGCAAAGAAGATGCACTTGAGAAAGCTTCAAGAGTTTTTCAGAAATTAAAAATGCACAATACAGCGCAAAGAAATGCTGTGTTGATACTTGTATGTCCTACCGACCATAAAGCTGCTATACTTGGAGATAAAGGAATAAATAGCACAATAAAAGACAACTTTTGGGACAACACTTTAAGTGAGTTAATAACCTATTGCTCAAAAAACTTAATTACAGAAGGTATATGCAAAGCCATTGATAAAGTAGGTGATTTAATAAAACAAAAATATCCCTATGAAGAAGGTGATATAAACGAATTAGACAATGAAATTATTCTGGAAGACTAGCTTACAACTTATTTTACTTATACTACTTAGCCAAAGTCTGTTTGCACAAAATATACCTTCACCAATGTCGCCACCACGATTGGTGAATGACTTTGCCAATGTGTTTTCTGAATCAGAGAAACAAGCACTCGAAAGTAAGCTGCTCATCTATAATGATACGACATCTACACAGATTTATGTAGTTACTGTTAGTGATTTGGGTGGATATGCAGTTTCGGACTATGCTTTCAAACTAGGCGAGAAGTGGAAAGTAGGTCAAAAAGGCAAAGATAATGGTGCAGTAGTTCTCATTAAACCCAAAATAGGCGCTAGTAGAGGCCATGCGTATATTTCTATAGGATATGGATTAGAAGCACAGATAAACGATGCTTATGCTGGAAGAATTATCAGAGACAGAATGATACCCTATTTTGAGAATGAGGACTATTTCAGCGGTGTTAACGCTGCAATTGACTCTATGATTAAACGTCTTGAAGGAGAGTTTGATCCAGAAATGGAGAAAGAAGAAGGTATGCCCCTTAGTGCAATCATATTATTTGTAATATTCTTTATCTTCTTTATTATAGCTATCTCAAAAAAAGGAGACGATGGGCAAAATATCGGTAGCGATGGCCAGAATAGCAGTAGAAGAGGTCCAGTTTTCTTCCCACCTATAGTAGGCGGAGGTCGAAGAGGTGGTTTCGGAAGCGGTGGAGGCTTTGGTGGAGGTGGCTTTGGCGGTGGCGGCGGAGGTCGTTTTGGTGGTGGCGGTGCTGGAGGTAGTTGGTAGTATAATAATTTAAAGAAAGCAAGATAAAATTGTCGAAAATAATTACAATTACAGGTCCCACAGCAAGTGGTAAAACTCCGTTTGCAGTAGAAATTGCAAACAAAACAGCGGGTGAAATTATTAGTGGCGACTCGAGACAGGTTTACCGACTAATGGATATTGGTACAGGTAAAGACCTGAATGAATATACAATAGGAGATAAATGTATAAGGCACCACCTTATCGATATTAAAGAACCTGGAGAAAAATACACTTTGTATGATTTTCAAAAAGACTTTCATATTGCCTATCAAGACATTCTTTTACGCAACAAAACACCAATTCTATGTGGGGGAACTGGTCTTTATATTGAATCAGTTCTAAAAGGCTACGAATTAAAGGAGGTTCCCAAAAACCTAGCACTGCGAGAATCATTGAAAAGCAAAACACTAGACGAACTAACCACTATTTTATCGAAATATAAAAACCTACACAACACAACTGATACTGACAGCAAGAAGAGAGCAATAAGAGCCATAGAGATAGCTGCATTTCAAGAAGAGCAAAAAGCAACAATTCAAAGCTATGAACCTGTTGACTCTTTGATTATTGGTGTATCTATTGACAGGGAGAACAGACGCCATAAGATTTCTTCTCGCCTAAAAGCTCGAATTGATGAAGGCATGATAGAAGAAGTGAAAAAAATTCTTTCTCTTGGTGTAGCTCCTGAAGACCTTATCTATTATGGACTAGAATATAAGTTTGTCACACTCCATGTAACTGGTCAGATATCGTATCAAGAAATGTATAATAAACTCGAAATAGCTATCCATCAATTTGCTAAAAGGCAAATGACCTGGTTTAGAGGTATGGAGAAACGAGGATTAGATATTAATTGGATTGATGCTCTCTTGCCAATGGAGGAAAAAGTGGACAGAGCTATGCAACTTATCTCAAAACATATTTGATAGTTTATATTATAAAACCAATCTCCTTTTTTGTATTTTTGCACCCTCATAAAACCTAATTCAGACATTAAATAATGAATAAAGATAAATTCCCTTTACATAAGTTCGATTCAATAGAAACTCCTTTTTATTATTATGATATTGAATTGCTCAATCAAACTATGAAAGCTATTCGAACCCAAATAGAGGGCAAACCCTTTTATGTACACTATGCGTTAAAAGCAAACACAAACAATCGTTTGTTGCAACACATAGCTCAACAAGGATTTGGAGCTGACTGTGTGAGTGGGAATGAGATTCTGAAAGCAATTGAATGCGGTTTCAGCCCCCAGCATATTGCATTTGCAGGCGTTGGCAAAACCGACAAAGAGATAGCAATAGCATTGGATCATGATATCTTTTCGTTTAATGTAGAGTCGATTCCAGAATTGTACGCTATAAACAATTTGGCTAAAGCAAAAAACAAAACGGCAAGAATAGCACTGCGTATAAATCCTAATGTAGATGCACAAACTCACAGCTACATTACTACAGGACTTAATGAGAATAAGTTTGGGTTGGAAGAGGATAATATTCTAGAAGTATTAAACGTTTTACCAACTCTTACATCTTTAAAACTAACTGGCCTCCATTTTCATATTGGTTCGCAAATAACAGAATTGTCCTCATTCAAAAGCTTGTGTGATAAAATAAATGACCTGCAATCATATTTTGAATCGAAAGGAATTTGGCCCAATCACATAAATGTTGGAGGTGGTTTAGGTGTAAATTATGAAAACCCCGACAAACATCCAATAGCCGACTTCTCTAACTACTTTAAGCTGTTTTCGTCGCACCTAAAATTGAGAGAAGGGCAGAAACTTCATTTCGAGTTAGGTCGCTCAGTAGTTGCACAGTGTGGCTCGCTCATTTCGAGAGTAACATACTTGAAAAAAGGAATTAAAAAGAATTTCGTTATACTAGATGCTGGCATGACAGACCTTATTCGCCCTGCCCTCTACCAAGCTTACCATCATATCGAGAACCTCTCATCCGAAAAAGAACAAATAGCTTATGACATTGTTGGTCCAATATGTGAGTCGAGCGATACATTTGCCAAAGATTTCAAACTAAACAAAACTAAAAGAGGCGACATTATAGCCATACGTTCTGCAGGAGCATATGGCGAGGTAATGGCATCACAATATAACTGTAGAGAAATAGCTAAATCATACTTCTCTGATACTATTTAAAATTTGATATGAACATAACTTCTTTTATCGATAGAATCTCAATGCTTGACTGGGTTTTAATTGGACTTTACCTTGTTTTTTTTATTGTCCAACTTATCTATTATCTCTATCTGTTTCGCAAACCATACAAGCATGCTGAAAATAATGCTATAGTAAATAATACTATAGAAGAGAGTGAGAAGCAGCTTCCAGGTATATCTATAATTATAACAGCTAAAAATGAAGCTGCGAACCTTAGAAGGAATCTTCCATCGATTCTTAACCAAGATTATCCCAACTTGCAAATTATTGCTGTTGATAATGCTTCAACTGATAGCACAGCTGAAGTGTTGGACAGTTTCCGAAGCAGCCACCCCAATCTGTATGTTACGTTTATACCAGTAGGCTCTCACGCTATAAATAATAAAAAACTAGCAATTACTGTGGGAATCAAAGCTGCCAAACATGATATTTTATTGTTTACAGAACCCGACACTAAACCATTATCAAACAAATGGGTCTATGAATATGCAAAAGTATTCAAAAAAGAAATAGATGTTGTTTTAGGATCTTGCCAATTAGAAATAGACAAGAGCTATTTCAAGAAATATATTCAATTCGACAATCTATTTAGTGGTATAAAATATACAAGTATGGCTTTAGCAAAAAAACCATATATGGGCGTTGGCCGTAACATGGCTTTTAGAAAGAGCCTTTTTTTTGACAACAATGGCTTATCTTCGGTGTTAAACATGGAAGATGGAGAGGACAATGTGTTTATAAACAGAATAGCAACCAATGAGAATACAGTGGTTCTATCGTCACCAGAGAGTATGGTTGCGAGCAATGTTGTTGATGGTATATCAAACTGGAGAAATATAAAAACAAAGTATCTCACAACACGAAAGTATTATACAGGCAACTCAGCAAGGATTCTTTCTTTTGAGGTGTTCAGCAGATATTCATTCTATATTCTATTTGCTATATTGTGTGCAATAGCAGTGGTTTCTTCTTTTAAGATTATCGCACTTTATGCTTTCTTTTTGTTCTTAGTTCGCTATTTAGTACAGATATTTGTTATAAACAAAAACAGCAAGGTTTATAATGCTGGCAGTTTTTATCTCTCTCTGCCATTTATGGATTTAGCAGCACCTATAGTAGACAATCTATTTTTGAAAAAAGAAAACAGAAATAAGAAGAGATGACATTTTGTCAGGCCAACAGTATAAAAACACTTCACACCTATACAACAAGCGGTTAAAGCAGGTTAAGTGTCAAATCACAGCGTTAAAAGAGTTGAAATAGACGCACTCTTTATTTTTATTGAACGCTTTTTGTATATACATTTGAGAAGTATAAAAGTAAAACAACAAAAACAATAGATTATGAAAGCAAATTTTAAACAAGTACTTACCATTATTTTGGTAGCTATCTTAAGTGCTACAGTCGCTCTGTTTGGATACGACTATATGCAAAAAAGAAATGCTTCATCAAAACAATCAAATCAAGCAATAAGAGAATACTCAGATAATTTCTCTCAAGAGTTTAACCAAAACAATGTTAGACTTGCCAGCATGACCACTTCAGAGGGTTATCCGGATTTTACTAAAGCAGCAGAAAAAACAATTCACGGTGTAGTTCACGTAAAAACTACAAAAGCGCCTTCTAAAAGAAGACAGCAATACATAGACCCATTTGAATTCTTCTTTGGATTTGGTAATAGAGAAATGGGACCTCCCCAACCACAAGTAGGATTTGGTTCAGGAGTAATTATCTCAAAAGATGGATATATTATAACAAACAACCACGTTGTTGCAGGCGCTTCGGAAGTGTCGGTAACTCTAAACGACAATAAAGAGTACATTGCAACAGTTATCGGAGCTGATCCAGAAACTGATATAGCTTTAATCAAAATTGAAGGAGATGACTTTAAGTATGTTTCCTTTGGTAGTTCAGATGATTTGCAAGTTGGAGAATGGGTGTTGGCTGTAGGGAATCCATTTAATTTAACCTCTACCGTAACAGCAGGTATTGTGAGTGCTAAAAACAGAGCTAACATTGTTGGCGATGCCAAAAGCTTACAATCCTTCATACAAGTAGATGCAGCAGTAAATCCTGGCAATAGTGGTGGTGCACTAGTAAATACGCGTGGAGAACTAGTTGGCATAAATACAGCAATATATTCTCAGACAGGTAACTTTGCAGGATATGCTTTTGCTATTCCAATCTCTATTGCTGGCAAAGTTGCATCAGACTTGAAAGAGTATGGCACAGTTCAACGTGCAGTAATGGGCGTTTTATCTCCAAATATTGAATATATAAAACAGAACGACCCTGAAAAATATAAAGAGCTTCAAGCTATAGAAGGTGTTTTAATTGATGACTTCTCAGAAAGAAGTCCATCGAAAGTGGCGGGAATAAAAGAAGGTGATATAATTAAATCTATTAATAATGCACCAATCAAAAACTTCAATGAACTACAAACACAAATAGGTAGATACCGCCCTGGCGACAGAGTAAAAGTAGTTGTTGACAGAGATGGTAAAGCTATGACCTTTACAGTAGAGCTTCAAAATGCCCAAGGTAGTACAGACTTAGTAAAAACAGTAGATGGTATGGATATGTTAGGTGCAACATTTGCTGAAATAGATAATGCTAAAAAGCAAAAGCTTGGCATTAGTAGTGGCGTAGAAGTAACAGCTGTAGAAAGCAGTGGCAAGTTTAGAAAGGAAGGAATCAACAAAGGCTTTATTATTCTTAGAATAAACAACATTCCTGTAAATTCAGAAACAGACATTGCTAAGGTTGTTCAAATGACAGCAACTTCTAACTCCGAAGACAAAGTAATTCTTATTGCTGGCTTCTATCCAAACAACAAAACCCAATATATAGCCATAGACTTATCGGGGAAATAGGTTAAACAACTTTAAATAGGATGGTTGTAGCTAACAAAACATCACCACAAGCGTTTAATACAAAGGAATCAGCAATAGGCTGTTTCCTTTGTTGTTGTCTATTTATAAACTAAAACCATATCAACTAACAACAAGCAAATGCTCTTATTTCCACACTAATAAAAAAAAGAGTATCTTTGCAAGCTGAAATAAAAAAATCAATCATAAAATATACATATGAGACAACTGAAAATAACAAAGTCGATCACAAATCGCGAAAGTGCATCTTTGGACAAGTACCTCCAGGAAATAGGGCGTGAAGATCTTATTACTGTTGAAGAAGAGGTGGAATTGGCACAAGCCATTAGGAAAGGTGACAGACAAGCTTTAGAAAAACTAACTAAAGCAAACTTGCGTTTTGTTGTATCGGTAGCCAAACAATACCAAAATCAAGGACTCAGTTTACCCGACTTAATAAATGAAGGAAACTTAGGATTGATAAAAGCTGCAGAAAAGTTTGATGAAACTCGCGGTTTTAAATTTATTAGTTATGCTGTATGGTGGATTCGTCAGTCTATATTGCAAGCTCTAGCTGAACAATCTCGTATAGTGAGACTTCCACTTAATCAAGTTGGGTCGCTCAATAAGATAAACAAAGCCCTTCAAAAGTTTGAACAAGAGAACGAACGCAAACCATCGGCCGAAGAGCTTGCAATTGAGCTTGACATAACGGTTGAAAAGGTTAGAGACTCTCTTAGAGTTTCAGGACGTCATATATCAATGGATGCACCTTTTGTTGAAGGAGAAGACAACAGCTTGCTTGATGTAATGATCAATGATGATGCTCCACTAGCCGATAGAAAACTCATCAATGAGTCGCTCCAAAAAGAAATAGATAGAGCATTATCTACTTTAACTGATCGTGAAAGCGAAATTATCAAAATGTTTTTTGGTCTTGGCTCGCAGGAGATGACACTAGAAGAAATTGGAGATAAGTTTCAATTAACACGCGAACGTGTTAGACAGATAAAAGAAAAAGCAATACGCAGACTTCGTCAAGATTCTCGTAGCAAGCTACTTAAAAGCTACTTAGGCTAGATTTCCTCTAATCAACCCCCAAGTCAAACTAAAAGAACTAACACTATTAAGTGCAAAAGAATACAACTAGTGTAATTGTTTTTGTTTTATTTAAAAAAACAATCAATTATATGAATTTATATCTTATATTTGCACATTGAATGATATAAAGAAATCAATCAACAAGCTTATAAATGCGAGTATTTGTGACAAAATAACTATTATTGACAGAATAAGCAGTTATATTTGAACATTTTATTTTAGCATTTGTTATAAGTAATGATTTAGCAGTAGCGAAGTAACACATGACACTACTGCACAATCAAATAATATTTAGAAATAAATATCGAGTTATTGAATACAGAATGTTTAATTAGAATTTAAATTTATGAAAAAAATTAGTTTATTATTAATGTCAATCCTTGTAGCATTTGGAATAAGTGCTCAAGAGACACAGAATGTTTCTCATGGTGATGTATACCTTAAGAACAAAAAAAGCGACAATTGGTTTATGAGCCTTGCTGGTGGTGCAAACACATTCTTCGGCAATGGTTTTAAAGATGCAGATTATTTAGATGCAACTTCATGGCAAGGACAAATTGCTGTAGGAAAATGGATTTCTCCACTTTTTGGTGCTCGCTTAGCAGTAAACGTTGCTCAACACGAACATTTTATGAAGTCCTCTAGCAACTACATTTCAAGCAACAGCATTAATCCACACGTTGACGTTATGTGGAATATGACAAATGCATTAGTTGGTTACAGAGCCGACAGAGTTTACAATTTTGTACCTTATGTTGGTGTAGGTGGAATGATAGGTATGGAGAAAGATTTTAGTGGAGACACAGATCTTGAACTTAGTTGGAACATGGGTTTAATCAACAACTTCCAATTATCAAACAACTTCTCTATTTTTGTTGAATTAGCAGCTACTTTAGTTAAAGATAACTTTGGCTCAAGATTCACAAATGACAACAGTGGTGACTATTCATACGATGCTATTGGTCAAGCTCTTGTTGGTGTTAAATTTGGCTTAGGTGGAAAACAAGATTTCACAACTGCTGAATTGTTAGACTACAACTTGATTAATGACTTAAACAGTCAAATCAATAGACTTCGTGCAGAAAACGAGAACTTAAGCAAGAGACCAGAATTCTGTCCAGAATGTCCAGATGTTGAACCACAAATTGTAGCAGAAAGCGTATACGTACCAAACGTAGTATTCTTCCGCATTAACTCTGCAAACATCGACAGACAACAGCAAATAAGTGTTTATAACACTGCTGAGTACATGAAGTCAAATCCAAATGCTACTGTTGAAATTGTAGCTTATGCTGACAAGCAAACTGGAACTCCTGACTACAACATGAAGTTATCTGAAAGACGTGCGAAAGCTGTAGCTGATGCTTTAACTAGCCAATACAACATTGACAGCAGCAGAATCAACATCGACTGGAAAGGTGATACAGAACAACCATATGCTGAGAACGATTGGAACCGCGTTGCAATTTTCATCGCCGACTAATTACAGTATTAAAATAAAAAATCATACGCAACCTTCTTAGGTTGTAATGATTAATCAATAAAAAAGAGAGGCTGAGAATGATATTTACCAAAGGTGAAGTATAAAGATCTTTACAGCTTATATAATAAAAAAGGAGTTATCCTTCATCAAGGCAAATCCATTTTCATTATATTATAGTGAAAAATTACATAATTCTATGCAGATATAAACTAAGAAGGTGTTTCTTGTAGACAGTCAACAATGCTTTATTGAAACTACTTTTTATGCTTGTATTCCACTTAAAACTTCGTAGGCAATAAGACAAGTATAAGCGTTGTGAATTGACAAGTTATAGATTTGATGGAATATTATCCTATCAGTATGGGGGGGGGTATTCTCTACACACTTTAAGTCACTTTTCGTAGATAACACAATAATTATAGAGCATCAAAAAAAGGACAGGACATCATATTAAATACATTATCGTCATATTAGTCTACTTTAAGATAAGTGTCAAAGACTATATAAGACTGCACCTCTAGCTCTTTTGCAGTTCTTTATACATCAATAATTGGCAATACGCAATGCTAATGTTCTACAACAGTTGGAATATTATAAACAATCTATTTATTCTATATAAGTTTCATGTAATTGATTAATTTCACAATCCATCTTATTCATCTGCGTCTGATTCTTTTTTTATAGTACTTAAAGTAGTCCTCTGCCTTTGCGGCAAGAATCTTTAGCTTTTTCTATACATCAGTCTTCATCAGTATTCATTTCTCCTCTTAGTGGCACTTGCATTAGTTCTTGCACCTGCTTAGGCGATAGGCCCAATCCAAACAGATACATAAGTTTAGTAATTGCAGCCTCTGTTGTCATATCGTGCCCACTTATTACACCCGCTTTAAGCAACAGTTGACCTGTCTCGTAGCGCTGCATTGCAACCTCGCCATACAAGCATTGAGTTACATTTACAACCACCACATTGCGGTCTATGGCCTTCTCTAGAGCAGCTACAAACCACTCGTCGCTTAGAGCATTGCCAGAACCATAAGTTTCTATTACAACAGCCTTTATATTTTCGATATTAAGTATAGCCGACACAACTTCGTTGGAGATGCCGGGAAAAATTTTGAGCACTGCAATAGAATCATCAAGCGATTCGTAGAAGATAACCTCTTTATCGTAATCGGGTTTTAAAATATCTGTTGTATTGTATCTAATGTTAACCCCCGCTTCTGCCAAACAAGTTGAATTGGCACTAGCGAAAGCATTGAAATTCTCTGCATTTATTTTAGTTGTTCTGTTTGCCCTAAATAGTGAGTTTTGGAAATAGATACATACTTCGGGCACAATAGGGTGTCCATCCACATCTACATCGGCAGCAATTTCCAATGCAGTTATTAGATTCTCTTTTCCATCGGTTCTAAGCTTACCAATAGGAAGCTGCGACCCTGTGAATATAATTGGTTTTGTTAAGTTCTCGAACATAAAACTAAGCGCCGATGCAGTATACGACATTGTGTCTGTACCATGCAATATTACAAAGCCGTCATAATCGTCATAATGAGCTTTCACCACCTGCACTATTTCTCGCCACTTATCAGGCGAAATCTCTGATGAGTCGATAAGAGGATCAAAGATATAAGTATCAACATGAAAGTTTAGGCGCTTCATTTCAGGCACATTAGACCTAAGGTGACTAAAATTAAAAGGTTCCAACGCACCAGTCTCTAGGTTTTCAATCATTCCGATTGTTCCCCCGGTATAAATTAGCAACAAATGAGCATTCACATCAATCATATTTATTCGTTTTATGCAAAAGTAGCATAATGTATGGTTATAATAAACTTTATTGCTATAAAAATTAAATGATTAAAACCCTTTGTTCCAAAGGGTTTTTATACTTATTCTTACTATCGAACTAAACCAGCATTAAATTGTTTATTAAGAAGGATAAATAACTACAAAAAGAAGAAATATGACTACACATTCTATTAAAACAGTTTGGAAAGAAAACAACACCTTTTCTACAGACATCGACGGACATAACATCGTAATTGACTTAGGCGAAGACCAAGGTGGACAAAATCAAGGACCTAGACCAAAAAAATTACTGCTTGCAGCAGCTGCAGGATGTACTGGACTAGATGTAGTGGAAACACTCAGAAAAATGCGTGTCGAACTAAAACATTTTGATGTTTATGAGTTTAAAGGAGACGATTTGCCCGTAAAGAAAATAGAAAGGGCAGTAAAACTATCATTCGAAAATTATTGCGGCGTATTGGCAATGTACAAGTCGTGCATCCCAATATCTTACGAGATAAGAATAAATGAAGACTAATTTTCTGGTCAATCCAAAAATAAATAACAACATTATATTATCTTTGCAAGCTAGATTGCTTATATTAAACACAATCATTCAATAAAACAATAGATAAAAATAAATTAATTATGCAGACTATCGATCATTTTGATTTTTCGGGTAAGACAGCTTTCGTACGTGTGGACTTTAATGTACCACTCGATGAAAAATTCAACATCACAGACGACACACGCATTCGTGCGGCCTTGCCTACCCTTAAGAAAATTTTAAAAGACGGAGGTAGTGTAATCATTGGCACTCATTTCGGTCGCCCTAAAGAGGTTACAGAAGAACTTTCTTTGAAGCATATTCTACCACGCATTTCAGAATTACTAGGTGTAGAAGTGCAATTTGCAAACAATTGCGTGGGTGATGACGCCGAAGCTAAAGCCGCAGCATTACAACCTGGAGAAGTGTTATTGCTCGAAAACTTAAGGTTTCATGCCGAAGAAGAAGGAAAGCCTCGCAATATATCAGACAATGCAACCGAGGAAGAGATAACTGCTGCTAAAAAAGCAGTAAAAGAGTCTCAAAAAGATTTCACCAAAAAACTTGCTACTCTTGCAGACGTATATGTAAACGATGCTTTTGGCACAGCCCACAGAGCACATGCATCTACAGCTCTTATTGCAGAGCATTTTGATGCCGACAGTAAAATGTTTGGTTTCTTAATGCAAAAAGAGATAAATGCAGTAGAGAAAGTGATGAAAGATACAGAAAGTCCATTCACAGCTATTATGGGTGGTTCAAAAGTTTCGTCTAAAATAGAAATTATCAACAATCTGCTAGACTCTGTTGATAACTTAATTATTGCTGGAGGCATGAGCTACACATTTGCAAAGGCATTTGGCGGCAAAATTGGCAACTCTCTTGTGGAAGACGACAAACTAGATTTGGCCAAAGAATTGGTGAAAAAAGCAGAAGAAAAAGGTATAAACCTTTTATTGGGAACAGATGCAAAAATTGCAGATAGCTTTAGCAACGATGCAAAAACAGCTTTTGCATCAGTTAAAGATATACCCGACGGTTGGTTAGGCCTAGATATTGGCCCAGATACTATAGAAGAATTTGTAGAGGTTATCAAAAACTCAAAAACTATTCTCTGGAATGGCCCTACAGGCGTTTTTGAATTCGAGAACTTCGAAGATGGAACTCGCGCTGTAGCAGAAGCTATAGCAGAAGCAACCAAAAAAGGCGCATTCTCATTAATTGGTGGTGGCGACTCTGTAGCAGCTATCAACAAATTTGGTCTTGCCGACCAAGTATCTTATGTATCAACAGGTGGTGGTGCATTGCTAGAGTTTATGGAAGGCAAAGAGTTACCAGGTATCAAAGCTATTAGAGGTTACTAATTTAAGGCAACTCAAATAGGTGAGTATATAAAAGCTTTATAAAGCTTTATCAAAAAGTGTCCGAAACAATGTTTTGGACACTTTTGTTTTGTGTATACTCCTTCCTTTTATTAATAGATCTTGTTTGCATTACATATTACATGCAAACACAATTTTAATAACTACCCCCCCTGCAACCAATTGTATACTATTAATACAGTAAATAACATTGCACTACTATTGCAATAACACAGGCAGTATTTAAAGGAAGACTCTCTCACTCCTACTTGACAAACAATTATACCATAAGTAAAACCTACATACGTTTATAAGCAACTCTGTGCCATTAGAAGAGAAACACAAACAGACCAATAGGCAAGCCACTACACTTATAAACAAACTCACTCTCTGTTAAGAGTATCTCATTTCATCCCAAAGTGAATTCTCTTTTCTATTATATGTGTTTCATTTCATTGCAAAATAAATCCACTTTTATACTATATGCGTCTCAATGAACCTCAAAGTCAAACTGCTTTTCTATTTTATGCACCTCACTACACCTCAACGCAACTTCACTTACTATGAAGTTGCTCTCTACAACGATTAAAGTAGAACTGAATCACTATAAAACTGCTTCAGATTGCTACAAAGTAATATTCAATAAATAAAATATAGGAAGCAAGATGGACATAACTATCGCTTTTCACTACCATCCCAATGCTGGGAGCGATGTACGTAGAAGAAAGTAGATCAAAACTAAGAAGAGTTTTAATCAACGTCTGTCAGCGAACAGACATTCTATCACAGGGTTTGTCATACATTATAAAAACTATGACAATAGTAGTGTTGATATAGATATAAGCAGCTCAATTAATGACCATCCTGACAGTGGAATGGATGTTGGTTGGGGAGTAAAAGTCAAATTCCGGAGCTGGAATGTTGTTTTGCAAATTTGCTCTTTACCAAATATAGAAGCTTTAGGTAGAGATGTAACTTTGCAACAAGCCTTACACACACCATTTTGGGAGTAATTAGACTTTACTTTAAGGATAAATGAGATCATCATGACAGTAAGTGAAATTCACTTTAAGACTAAATGACTTGTACTTGACAGTGAGTGAGATTCACATCAAGGATAAATGACTCGCACTTGACAGTGAGTGAGATTCACTTTGATGTTTAATGATGTGCAATTAACAGTAAGTGATACTCGCATCAAAGATAAATGACTTGTGTTTAAGAGTGAGTGAAATTTACTTTGAGGGTAAGTGACTTGCACATAACTATTTGTGAAACTTACTTCAATGCTAAACGACTCCCACATAACAGCAAGAGCAATGCACTTTTAGGTTTAAAGAGCTCTGCATGGTAGTGAGGAAGCACGCACCAATCATTTACTTGCTCTTAAGAGTGATAGTGAAACACACTACAATGTGTAATGAAATGTGGTTGCAACCAACTAAACTTTATTATAGAGTATGCCAAACTTGTAAAAGGATGAATTAGGCACGCTTTTTGCAGTGTTATAAATGTGATAGTGAGCAACGTATACCTTTGACGGTAGGCTATATTTTTACACTCACTGACACAATAATGGATCAGGGAACAATAACTACTAAAAAGAAATAGTATCATGGAAAAAATACATGTTAGCTTTATAAAAGATTTAAGAAACAGAGAGTTCTCTCTGCTTATAGACTTTACTGCTGAGATAGTGGCCAAAAGCAAAAGTGAAAACGAATCGCTAAAAAAAGCAACACAGAACCTACAATCTCACTATAAAAAGCTTCTGCAACTGAAGGATACAAAGCCCCGCCACTACCTCACTAGAATAATTAAAGAGAAAGTGGACAATCGCACAGAATATTTAGTGTGCCTACGCATGAGTATAGAGTCATTATTATTGTCGCCCATCCCCCAAGAGCGCGTAGCTGCAAATCGATTAATGTATTGGATAGACCCTTATAGAAAAGTACTTTTCAAACCTTCTATTGGTGTGCAAACGCAAGCGGTTGAATTTCTAAATTTAGATAAAAGCGAGAGTACAACTATTCAGGAGTATACAGCACTGCTAAACCTCGACTACATTCTTGATGAAGTAGTGGGTGAAACTGAAGAAATAAAGAAACTTGTAACAAAGCGTGGAAAAGATAAAGCCCTAAGAGCTACCAATGGCAAAAAGGTGAGAGCAGCAGCCTACTACGACTTACGCGTGCTTTTAGATGCAATGAGAACTATATACAATTTGAGTAGCAACGAGCAAGAGGTAGAAGAGATGGTGAAGCTTAGTGGAGAGATAAATGAGAACTTAAAAAGTTTCCGCAGAGAGCTACGTTCGCGCAACACAAAGAGAAGTAACAAAAAGGAGGTAGATGTGGCTGTGAAGCAATTGA
>CAJDVE010000007.1_pt1 | contig 33297 bp, 26 predicted proteins | sample 7391271 | NCBI WGS metagenome assembly CAJDVE01 (sample SAMEA7055701, study PRJEB34461) | soil metagenome | biome: terrestrial ecosystem; feature: Peninsula; material: soil | place: Antarctica | collected 2016
GCATAAATATTCGATTTTGCAAGAATAGTGATGATAGACTTACAATATACATGGGATTACCAGTAAAACTATGTGTTTAATATCTAGTATATTCTGTTTCTTTCTGTAATGTTTGTTGAAAGGGATTTGCCCCTTACCCACCCCTGATGAAATAAAAACTCCGATTTCATCCCAATGAAATAACAATACAAATTTCATGGGACAAGTGGGGCAAGCACTTACTCTTTTTGCCTTGACGCAAAAAAGTAAGCAAAAAAGGTCAAGACTGCGCCCGTCTCACTCGAAAAACTAGCGTTATAAAGGCTGAAATCGACAAAACTCACTTCGGCAATACATTGCCGAAGCTCAAACAGAGTCGATTTTTAACCGCCTTTCTAACTTGTTTTTCGGCTCATCGGTCGAGGTCGGTTCTCTGACATTCTAACTGCACTACAATGTTTTAGTATATATATATATGTTGCTGATCCCTTAATTTCACAGTGCATAATAAAGAATAATCAGAACACATAAATTTGCAGGTGAGCCCTTCCTTGGCGATTGGAGACAAAAAAACGGACACCTCTATGTTTAGCATAAAGGCATCCGTTTTATTATTTACACTCTTAGTATGAAGAGAGATTGGGCTATTTCTTCAACTCAGGTTTGTAATATCCCAAATCTTCTATACGGAACTTGGTTACAAAGTTGTAGTTTTTAATTACTTCGTTTTGTCCGTAATGAATGTACACCTCAGCCGAACGACGGTATAGTTTTGGCTCTTCGTTGGCGCTTGTGAGCAATAGATACCCCATTATGATGTGGCCAGCAGTTTCTACCAAACGACGTGCATTGAAATCGAGAAACTCTGGATCTTTTGGTTCGGTTACAATCTCTACCAATTTCTCATACATCTTGGTCATTTTAACGAGACGTTTGTGCAATGCCTCCAATTCTGGAGCAAGGGGCATCTCTTGGTACTCTTTGATGCGCTTTAGGTAAGTGCCAGTGGTGACGTGACGAATGGCAGCAACTACTTGCAATTGGGTTGTGCCCTCGTATATATTTGTAATGCGTGCATCGCGATAAAGTCGCTCACAAGTATAGTCTTTCATAAAACCCGAACCACCATGAACCTGAACGGCATCGTAGGTAGTTTGATTGGCAAACTCGCTTGTCATTGCTTTTCCGAGGGGTGTGAAAGCATCGGCTAAACGAGAGTAGTGTTTCATTTCGTTGCGCTCATCTGGAGTAAGTTTGCGATCTTTAGAAACATCTTCTAAAGCCTTGTACAAATCTACAAAACGTGCAGTTTCGTACAAAATAGCTCTTGATGCATCGGTTTTGGCACGGATGTTGGCTAGCATTTCGTATACTGCAGGAAATTCGATAATAGCTTTGCCAAACTGACGACGCGAAGTAGCATAGTCGTATGCTTCGCGATAGGCTGCCTCGCAAATACCAACCGATTGCGAAATAATACCCAAGCGGGCACCATTCATTAATGACATTACATATTTAATCAATCCTAAACGGCGCGACCCTACCAACTCGGCTTTAGCATTCTTGTATACCAACTCGCAAGTAGGCGAGCCTTTAATACCCATTTTATTTTCGATACGGCGCACATCTACTCCTCCATTGCGTTTGTCGTATACAAACATTGAGAGTCCACGAGCATCGGTTGAACCTTCTTCGGAACGAGCCAATACTAAATGAAGATCTGAATCTCCATTGGTTATAAAGCGCTTCACGCCATTGAGATACCAACAATCTTCTTTTTCGTTATAGGTTGCCTTTAGCGCAACTGCTTGTAGGTCTGATCCAGCATCGGGTTCGGTAAGGTCCATCGACATAGTTGCACCTTTTGTAACTTCTGGCAAAAAACGACTCTTTTGCTCATCGTCTGCAAATTCGTACAATGTTTGTGCACAATCTTGCAAGCCCCACAGGTTTTGGAATCCTGCATCGGCACGGCTCACAATATCTGCAGCCATTATATAGGGCACTACAGGAAAATTTAATCCTCCAAATTCACGTGGAAGCGCCATCCCCATTAATCCTGCATTGCGAGCAGCATCGAGGTTTTCTTGTGTACCTTTTGCATATTTAACACGGCCATTGCTCACAGTGGGTCCTTCTTGGTCCACACCTTCGGCATTGGGCGCAATAATATCGCCACAAATTTCGCCCACTATTTCAAGCACTTGGTGGTAGCTATCCATTGCATCTTCAAAGTCTTGTGGGGCGTAGTCGTATTTATCTTTATCTTGGTAGTTACGCTCTTTCAATTCAACAATCCGCTTCATGAGAGGATGATTGAGATGATGTTTGAGTTGAGGAGTATCTGTATAAAAGTTTGCCATATTTTAATGTTGTTTGTTAAGAGTCATTTTTAAATAGATTCTAAACGAAGTAGCGTAAAACTGTTTGTTGGTTTAGGCTTATCAACTTCATATGTAGAATACTTTTTGCTGATTCTTACTTAGTGTTTTGTTTGTAATATTTAATCATTTTAGGAACAACTGTTTCAATATCACCTGTTATCACATAGTCGGCAATAGCGTTTATAGGTGCAGACTTATCGTTGTTGATAGCCACAATAATAGCACTCTCTTGCATTCCCGCAATATGTTGTATTTGCCCCGAGATACCACACGCAATGTATAGTTTGGGACGAACAGTAATACCAGTTTGACCTATCTGACGGTCGTGATCTGCAAAGCCTGCATCTACTGCAGCACGCGATGCGCCAACCTCTCCACCAATTACCGATGCTAGATCGAAAAGAAGATCGAAGTTTTCTTTAGAACCTACTCCATATCCACCCGATATAATGATGGGTGATCCTGAAATGTTTATTTTCGACTCNTCTTTAGCAAACTCTTTTTTCATAACTCCTTTGCGCACTGTTGCCATTTGTGGACGTTGGTCGGGATTGATAATCCATGCAACAATGTTACCCCCAAAAGCAGGACGAATTTGGTAAAGAAGGTTTTCGTAAACTTTGTTTTGTCTTTTGTCTTCGTGGTCTCCAATCTCAAGAGAAGTACAGTCGGCTGTTAAGCCACTACCTAATGCAGAAGATACGCGGGGTCCCAGGTCGCGACCTATAATAGTTGCCCCCATTAAACAAATTTGAGGGTTTTCTTTTTTGAAAAGATTTACCAACACAGATGTGTGTGGTAGTGTGGTGTAGGGTGACAAACGATTGTCTTCGAAAACGTGAAGCACATCTACGCCATAAGGAAACACTTGTTGGGGCACAGTTTCTAAATCTGCACCAAGCGCCAAAGCTTCTAGTTTGCAGTTAAGTTCCTTTGCCAAGCTATTACCCTTTGTAAGTAGCTCCAGACTGACTTCGGCTACTTTACCGTCTTCTATTTCTAAATATACAAATATGTTATTCATAATTAATTGTTTTCTATCTTTTTATGGGTAATACAAGTTCTATCCTATGGTGTGATTTTCTATCAACTCTTTCATCAATTCGTTGATATCTTCATCACTATCTGATAGTTTTTTGTTTTCTTTGGTTTGAAAACTCACATTTTCTATTCGTTTCACTTTGGTTGGCGAACCCGATAGGCCACATAGTGCCACATCGGCTTCTACATCGGCTACACCCCACTCTACTAGGTTTAGATAAGGTCTTTCGTCGTATATATCTATATAATCTATGTGCTCTACTTGTCTCTCGGTTACAGTTTTGGCATGCTTGTATTTTTGTAGCAACTTAGCATTGCGTGGACGGCACGGCATAGCCGAACCATTAACAGTAATAAGAACTGGAAGCGGAGACTCTACAGTTTCAACTCCATTTTGAAGGCGGCGTTTAATTCTGATTTTATCTGCTGCAATCGACTCTATGTTTTCGGTATAAGTAATTTGAGGTATACCAAGTTTCTCGGCAACTTGCGGACCAACTTGTGCTGTGTCGCCATCAATAGCTTGGCGTCCTGAGATAATAATATCGAAATTGCCAATCTTTCTAACTGCCATAGATAGTGCATATGAAGTAGCCAATGTATCGGCTCCTGCAAAGGCTCTGTCGGTAAGCAACACACCATCGTCGGCTCCTCTAAACAAACCTTCGCGAATAACTTCGGCAGCCCTGCCAGGCCCCATTGTTAGCAAAGTGATTTTTGAACCAGGATGTTTGTCCTTTATCTGCAGAGCTTGCTCTAAAGCATTTAAATCTTCGGGGTTGAAGATGGCTGGCAAGGCGGCTCTGTTGACTGTTCCATCGGCTTTCATTGCATCTTTTCCCACATTGCGTGTATCGGGAACTTGCTTAGCCAACACTATAATGTTGAAACTCTCTTTTGATTGAAGCATAGGTTATTTGTTTAAAATATCTTTATAATTCGAACAAAAATAGTCAAACTATTTTTGTTTGCAAACATTTTAATTATGTTTGTTGTTTAATTGATAAAGCGTCTAAGAGGTTTTTTAAAGAAATGAATTAAACCTTTCAAGATTAGAACAGTCTTAAGGGCATAATGGTAAAATAGTATTACAAATACTTTTAACATCTTGATTTAAACAACCGTGAATTGCAATGCCCAAGAATAACTGAATATTATTTTGATTGAATAATAATAATACTAGAAAACGAATTTTAACTCTTATGAGAAATATCAAACTGTTTTTATACCTATTGTTTGGAGCATTTTTATTGACTGGCTGTGCTGGCATTAAAACACTTACCATACAAACTCAAGAACCTGCACAGGTAACCCTACCAACTACTGTTGGGAAGCTTTTGATAGTTGACAACACAGCAGGACAACCATCTGATATAGGACACTTGAAAAAAAGATTGGGCCGATCTCAAGCAGAAAAGGTGTCTGTAAGAACAGATAGCCTATCACTCATCTATACAGAAGCTCTTACACAGTTTTTGAATGAAGAGGGTTTTTATGAAACAGTAATGCTATACAACGAACATTGCGTGTGTATATGCCTACACAAGAAGGATTAATACCAACAATACAATATATTGACAGCCTGTATTGGGAAGGATTCGATATTTCTACTGATGGAACGGCTTATGCCGAATTTGTTGTGCCACACGCCGAGCCTGCTCTTAAAGAATTGGCAGTATATGTAGCAGATAAGATGACTTATGTGCTAACACCACATTGGATTACTCAAGAGCGCTGGTACTACACGCTTGGCTCTTCTACTATGCGCGAAGCCGAAGCTCTTGTAGAACAAACTAAATGGGAAGAGGCTATTTTGAAATGGGATAGCTTTTACAACTCTACTAAAAAGAAAATAGAAAAAGCAAAAGTTGCTAGTAATATTGCATTGGGCTACGAAATGCTAGACAACATAGAAAAAGCTTATGAATGGGTGCAGGTAGCTGAAAAACTTTTTGGGGAATCTACTCCATCCAACTCTTTAGATAGAAAACGTATAACTATTTATAAAGTAGAACTTGAGCGTAGACTTGACACCTCTAACAAGTTGAATATGCAAATACAGTAAAAAATATAAGCTATATACATATATAGGTATGTATCTGTAAAACTGCAAAAAAAGGTTGAATTACTTAACAAACTAAAGTGAAATATACTAATAGCCTATCAAATAGGTGCTACCGAAGATGTTTTTTTGAAATAAAAACATTTTTAAGTGCGTTGTTTTAAAAAATGATGTATCTTTGTGTCTGAATCTTCGTTTAAGATGAAAGCAAGCTTTGCTTTTATTATTGATATTAAAATTCAAAAAAAACAACTTTTTCCTCTAAAACTATTTATCTGATTATATATCTATTATTATAGTTTTTATAAAGAAAAATCGATAAAACTACATTACTCTCTTATGTATTTTTGAAACCACTATTTATCATATATTTATATTACTCCTAATTAAAAAAATTAAAACTTACTTGATCTTTGAATCAACTAACTAACTATCATAAAAATGATCTATAATATCATCGAGCTTAACGAAAAGCTTACAACAGAACTACGTGTTTTGGCCAAATCGATGGGAATTCGGAGACCGGATGCCTATAAAAAAGAAGAATTAATCTACAAGATTCTTGACGAGCAAGCTATTGCTGAATCCGAAACACAAAAGAGAAAATCTAAAACGTTAGACAAAAAAGATAACGGAAATCAAAAGCCTCCTGTTCAGAAAAAACCAGAGGCTCCTAAGAAAAAGGATGAGCAAAAGGATAGGCAAAATAATGCCCCATCAAAACAACCTGCAAGCAAACAGGTCGAAGCTACTAAAGTAGATAACAAACAGGCAAAAAGTAAGGAAGAGCAAAAACCTCAACCTAAACATCAGCCCAAACCACAACAAAAAGCTAAGGAACCAGACGCTAAGAAGCCTCATCAAAATGAGAAGAGTGCACCTCAAGCTAAACAAGAGCAAAAGCCTGTTGTAAAAACAGACAAACCCGCTGATAACAACAATCAGCAAAAAGCTAAAGAAGCAAATGCTAAAGCTGATGTTGCAAAAAACAATCAAAAGGCGATTGAAGACAACAAGAAAGAGACACAAGAGGAGGATTCTCAAAAACCTAAACAACTTGTTTTTCGCTCTAAAAGACAACGTGAACAAGACAAAACAGACACCACACAAGCCGTTGCTTTACCACCAGTAGTTGCAGAAGATGAAGAAGTAGCTGAGAAGTTTGAAGCCCAAATAGAGACTATTGCTGCTGAAGATGCATCGCTAGAAACATTGGTGACTCCTGCTCCACTTCAACCAAAACAACAACAAAGACAGCCTCGACAAAAACAAACAACTCCTCAACAACAACAAAACGCACCAAGAGAAAAACAAGCACCATATGAATTTGATGGTATTTTGTCTGCATCGGGTGTATTAGAGGTAATAGCCGATGGATATGGATTTTTACGCTCTGCCGACTATAATTATATGTCATCGCCTGATGATATTTATGTTTCTCAATCTCAAATTAGATTATTTGGTTTAAAAACTGGTGATGTGGTTGAAGGTCCAATTCGCCCTCCAAAAGAAGGTGAGAAATTCTTCCCTCTGGTAAAAGTGAATATGATAAACGGACGTAATCCTAACGAAGTGCGTGACCGTGTTCCTTTCGACCACTTGAAACCTCTCTTTCCGGATAGAAAATTTAATTTAACAAAAGGACACAACGATAATTTATCATGTAGAGTGGTAGATTTGTTTTCTCCTATAGGTTTTGGGCAACGTGGACTAATTGTAGCCCAACCCAAGACTGGTAAAACAATGTTGCTAAAGGATATTGCCAATGCTATAGCAGACAATCATCCAGATGTATACATGATTATCTTGCTTATTGATGAGCGCCCAGAAGAGGTAACAGATATGGAACGCAACGTAAACGCTGAAGTAATTGCTTCTACGTTTGACGAGCCAGCCGACAGACATGTTCGTGTAGCCGAAATTGTAATAAATAAAGCTAAGCGTATGGTAGAGTGCGGACACGATGTTGTGATTCTTCTTGACTCAATAACACGTCTTGCTCGTGCTTACAACACTGTTCAACCTGCTTCAGGTAAAGTGCTTTCGGGTGGTGTAGATGCTAATGCACTGCACAAACCAAAACGTTTCTTTGGTGCTGCACGTAACATAGAAAATGGAGGTTCGCTTACCATTATTGCAACAGCTCTTACCGACACTGGTTCTAAAATGGACGATGTGATATTTGAAGAGTTTAAAGGAACAGGAAATATGGAACTTCAGTTGGATAGAAAACTTTCTAACAAACGTATGTTCCCTGCTGTTGATATTGTTGCCAGTAGCACACGTCGCGAAGATTTAATTCTTTCTGAAGAGGTTCTAAACAGAATGTGGGTGTTAAGAAACTTCCTTGCCGATATGAATTCGGTGGAAGCAATGGATTTCTTACTCAATCGTTTACGTAGAACTGTAAGCAACGAAGAGTTTCTTGTATCGATGAACGACTAAATAGTTCATCTGCTCGCGCGGGTTTGTAACCCGTGTGTCGCTTTAGCGAAAGCATTTATATCTACTCTTTTCTGCTTCGCAGCACACCGATTGCAAATCGGCGCGAACGAATAAATAAATATTAAGTGAGCCTAGAGCTTACACAATATTATTACAAATAGAAAAAAGCAACATTCGCATAATAGCGGATGTTGCTTTTTTATTTTGTTGTATTGGTGTACGCTAAAACTCAGAAAATTGCATAATGAGGGTGTCCAATAACGGGCACCCTCTTTTTAATTAAAACACAATCTTTAAATTCCTATTCCTAAAGTTTTCACTTCACATTTATTTTTAGTTAGACTGTATATCTATTTGTGGTGGTAAATCTCCAATACCCCAATTGTAATTTGGTGTCTCTCTCAACCACAATTCAAGCAGTCCACCTTTCTGAAAATCATCGTGTTTAAACCAAAATGTGTTCAATTCAATATTATTTAATACAGCTCTATCAATATATGTATTCTCCTCAGAATTGTTGTAGGTCTTAATAGTGAAATAATCTCCATCGTAATATTTTTTATCTAATTTTACAGTTATCTCATCAAATATAGGAGAGGTAATTTCATAAACGGGCTCTACTGCCTGAGTTCCTTGTATATTAAACAAGCCAATAGACATTAACGCGCTAACTCCACCCATTTGCCCTTGATCCTCATCATGACCGCCATATCCAACATCTGGAGTTACTCCAGAATATGCTTGTTTCTGCACTTTTCTAGCCCAATACTGTGTAAGCCATGGTTTTTTTGCATAACTAAATACATGTGCATTTGAGCATCCTGGTTGATTTGCATAACTGATATATCCGTTTGAATAACCAAAAACAAAATCATTATCAACCGATTTTTCAAAAGCATAGTTTAGTTTTTCGGCAAAGACATCGTTGCCACCCATCATTTTTGCTAGCTTTGGTATTGAGTGCGAAACTCCCCATGTTCCTTGCCATCCGTTTGCTTCAATCCACCCTGTTCCATTTAATGGGTCATCATGAATAAACGCTCCACTTCTGTCTTTAGGAAACAACAGGTTTTGCGAGGGTCTAAAGTTCTTCTCCCAGTTTTGCGATCTCTTTTTAAAATAGGTGTAATCTTCCTCAAGACCTAACCTATATGCCATTTGTGATGCACCCCAATCTTGAAACGAAGCTTCTACACCTATCCCAACATTATCTGGCCACCATCCATTTTTAATGTAAAATTCTACATCTTCTTTTGGACCAAGCATACCACCAGGCATTAAATTTCTTTTTACTACCTGATAAGCATGAAGTGGGTCTACTTTCGTTAAAAGCCCTTTCATATATGTACTTACAATTAAGTTTCCTGCTGGTGATCCAGTCATAATGTAAGAGTAACCACCTCCACATGGACCACGAGGCAATAAATAACCATTGTTGGCATATTCAACCATCGATGCAGACATCTCATCCATCATCTCTGGCCATGCAAAACCCCAAAGAACATTAAGGTTCCATTGAGTTAGCCACCAGGCATCACTGTTGTACATGTTGAACTTTAGGCTGCCATCGCTATTTTTTGGAACTGTTTTAACTTTAAATACTGCATCTGTAAAATTGTTTTCCATTTTTCCTTCTGTACGGTCAGGGTAATCACCGTTTACGTCATTAATCTTTTGTCTGCCAAGTAGCACATGCCATAAATCGGTGTAGAACTTAACTTGTTGGATGATATTGCTATTTTCATTTTCAGAATATCATTCTTAGAAACATTATAATCAGCACCTAAACGGATATTCTCGCCTTCAAGGGTGGTGAAATTATTTGTTTCATTATTGTTGTCCCAGCCTTTCAATTCAAAAGGTTTGTCAAATTTAATCACAAAAAAGACTTTCACATCTTTCGGACCTCCCCAGAATCTGTCGACTGTGCTAACAGAACCTTCTATTTCATAATCGCTCACTTTTTTAATTTTCGCATCTTTCATTACCGAATTACTCACTTTTCCGCTTAAATTAATGATAACACGAGCGTCTGTATCTTTAGTATATCTAAATTTATAGAAGTTTACTCTTTCAGTTGAAGTTTGTTCAACCCATATTTTATTGTTTTGAAGCATTACCCGATGATATCCTGGCTGCACTATTTCGTCGTCGTGATTAAAAAATGATTTCCAACCAATATTTCCAGCAGTCATTTCCTCATTAACTGTAGCGGGCATTACCTCAATACCAGACATCATCCAAGAGTGTATCTGTTCAAATCCCAAGATCTCTTTTTCATTGTAGTTATACCCACCACCGTTTTGATTTTTGTTGCGTGTCATTGGTGCACTGCTTGCCATGCCAAATGGAAGGCTACCAGTAATGAAAAATATGTACCTCCCACGATTAGTTTCGATATAAGGATTTACTAAAGCTACTTTGTCTTTGGCTTGCTCTGGTGCCGAGAAAACCTCTATTTCTGACAGTCCCAAATCCTTGCCAGTACCATCTGTTACAACAAGCTTCACCCAATCTACCTCTTTAGGGTCGAATGTAATTGCTTTTCCCTCTCCATCCGGAGATAATTGATTTACCCAAAGCATAGTTCCATCGCTAAACAGCAGCTTACCTCCGGCTATATTGTATTTTAAAGTTGGTCTGTCATATAAAACTATTCTGTTGATAATTTTTGGGGTGTCCCAAGTTAATTTTATCCATGGATAACGAATGTCTCCCCATGAAGTTTCAATTCCTTCACAAGCCCATTCGCCTATTCCATCTACACCTATAATTCCATCAACAGCATTTGTTCCATCAAACTCACTGTTGAGTATTGTCGAGACTTCAACCTTTGCTAGTGGTGCAATATTGTCAGTAGAACTGTAGGATGAGATAAAATAAGAAAAAAGTAATAGTTGAATTAATATAATCTTTTTGAACATTCTATTTTAGTTTTAAAAGAATTAATCAAATTTGTAGTTAAGCTTAATAAAATTAGGCCTATATAGATGAGGATCTTTTTTGATATCTTCAAAGAAATTGAATGAGTTTACATGATAGCTGATAACTAACTCATTTGGCTGAGACAATACAGGATGCGCTTTGGCATTGTATGAGAAGTAATCTTTATGATCTTTTATTAGAGGCGCAGGGTCATATATATCTACATAATCATTGAACGGCCCCACGGGTGAATCTGCTAATCTAAAGCAAATTTTACCATTGAAGCTTCGTTGATATACAAAAACATATTTACCGTTAGGTAAGGTTGATACGCTTAATTCATTTGAAGCATTTTTAAACAATGGCTTAATGTCTGAAACATTCTCTGTAAAATCATTACCGTTCCAGAATGTCCACTTATTAAAGTTTTCAATGTCTTCAGGATAAACACGGCCCACATATATTTCTTTTTCTGCACCTCTTATACCATATATATAAACATAGCCATCTCCATTTTCAACTCCAGCAGATTTGGTGTTCACCAAAACAGCACACCCAAAAGTACCCACTGATGCTACCTCCATACCTCTAAAGAAAGGAATGTCGATTTGTCTGTTTTGATTGAAAGCAGGAATTGAGCCCGACGGAATAACGATAAGATTATTACCCATTTCTTTAAAACCAAAAGCCTTATCGCTTATATTCTTAATGCGATAACTAAAGATATATACATCGTTGTTTTTACTTTGGTTTACAAACCCATCGCCCAACCAGTAATACTCATCTTTAGCAGCATCATCTGAGTTGGGTATCAAAATAGTTTTTGGTTTATCTTTGTCTTCATAGTTAGCATAAAATTTAATGGCGGTTGAGTCTGGAGTGTTCTTACTTGTAATAGCAAACGAGTTGTTTGTCATTACAAATCTAGGTTGAAGCTTATTATTAACAATGCTACCAAACATTGAGTCGCTAAACCACATCATAATCTCGGTATTATCATTGTCGAGATATTCTTTACCATTAAGATTTACACAAAACATACCATCACCACCAAACCAACCTTGAGTTCTATGAAAAACATTTTCCCATTCAGGGGCAGTTTTTACAGTATATGAAAATATAGTATCTGATTGGTTTTCATTGTCTTTTACAGATTGTTTATCACTGCATGATGATAAAACTAGCAAAGAAAAAATTAGTTGAATATATATTTTCATAATTATGGTATTGCTTCAAATGTACTTTCAAAAACTTCTTTATCTGTTAATCCAAATATCGTTAAGTCCATAGTAACCCAAACAACAAATTTCTCACTACTTATCATTCTTACTTTATAAACATCTTTGGTAATATTTGAGGGGTCAAATATACTATGATAGACTAATGTAAATGTTTTTTCGTCCTCACTCAATTCCCAACTATCAAAAACATTAAAACCATCAAAGTCACATGCGAGAGTTCCAAAGTTAATATTATATGTTCCATCTTGACTGAAAGTATATACATCATCTTTTTCACAATTTTTTATGTCTTCTACCTGCGGACTTACCGATGTCCACATACGAGAATCCAACTTCCATTTTCTGCTAAAAATAGTTTGCCATCCCGACATAACCGTATTAACAGTTAAGTCTTTTTCTGCAAAGTTGCCACTCTTATCCACAACGTGGAAATTAAAACCAACCAATTTTTCAACCTCATCAGGACTAAGTTCATAATTGAAAGTATAAACATATTCGTTATCCTTAACCAACTCGGGTGTTACAAGTATATCTCCAAAAGCTTCATCTTTAACAAGGTTTATTGTCTTATAGATTACAACTTTTTCTACACCATTTATTGCATCAATATTGAGTGTGGCTGATATACTTTGTCCCGATTTTCCTTGCACTTTATCTGGTGTCAGTTTTAAAATAACTGATGATACTTCTGTATCTGAGCTACAACCATATATAAATATAGCAATCAGAAATAAAACTGTAATTTTCAAATTTGCTTTCATATCAATCTGTTTCTTTTATTGATTTAATAATTAGGGTTTTGCACTAAGTTTTTATTTAAATCTATTTCATATTGTGGAATAGGAAATAAATAATTCTTAGAAGTAGGAGTAATTGTTGGCTTAGCCAATTTGACTTGCCCTTCTAGTTTGTTGAAACGCACCAAATCAAACCATCTGTGGCCTTCGGCAACAAATTCGAACATTCTTTCTTTTAAAATAGCTTCTCTTGTTTGCTCCTGATTCAATCCACTATAGTCGGGTAAAGTATCCTCATAAGTGGTTCCGTTGTATCTAGCTCTTTTACGTACCTTGTTTATATACTCTAGAGCAGTATTGGTATTAGCCCCGCCTATTTCATTTAAAGCTTCTGCATATATAAGCAAAACTTCTGCGTAACGAATTACCGGAAAATCGTTGCTACTTTCATTACCTTTTGGTTCAGCGTCTCTATCCCAATACTTTTTTATGTATGGACGAATAGTTTTTGTTGTACCATCAGTATTATTTATTTCTGTAATAAAAGTAACTTCTCGTCGCCTATCATCAATATCAAAAGCACTGTAAAGATACATAGTCGGAATTTGCCATCCTTGAGCATTCTGAACACCCTCAACACTTAGTTCAGTAGGTAGCAATCTAACAAGAAATTGACCTACCTCCCAAAAAGATATAGCACCTCCACCATCACCAAAACCAATAGAAAACACCGCCTCCTTACCTCCTCTACTTGATAGTTTAAAAACTTCACCAAAGTCATCCCACAACGAATACACATTCGAATCAATTACATCTTTAGCATTCGAAGCAGCTAAATCCCATTGTTTTGTTGTTAAATACACTTTAGAAAGTAAGGATTTTGCCGCACCCCAAGTAGCTCTTCCTCTACCATTCCCGATAGGGTAGCTTTTGGGTAAAACAGGAAAAGCGTCACTTAAATCTTTTATAATTTGCTGGTAAATGACATCAACATCACTTTGAGGGGGATACAAACCAGCATTTTCTTCAATCAGTAAGGGAACTTTTCCGAACATACGTACAAGGTTGAAATACAATAATGCACGTAAGAATTTAGCTTCACCTACATATCGTGTCCTTAAAGCTTCATCCATTTCAATAGAAGGAATTCTTTCAATAGCAATATTTGCAAGCGAAATTGTTTTATAGTGTATTGCCCATATTTCTTCTAATGCTGCATTTTTAGGTGTTTGGCTAAAGTTGGCCAATTGATCATATTGGGGCGATCCAATCTGATTGTTCAACAACTCATCAGAGGCCAAACCGGCAGTCACCCAAAAGGTGCTGTGGTAAATACCCGCTGTTGATCCTGTGCTATATGAATTGAAGTATGCATATACCGAATTTACAGCCGAAAGGGCATCTTGTTCTGTTTTGTAATAATTTTCTATTGTAACAAGGTGTTTTGGACTTTCTTCTAAAAAACTTTCGCAACTAACAAAGCCTAATGCCATTATTACAATTAATGTTTTAACATATATCTTTTTCATGCCGTTTACTTTTTTAAAATATTAAACTAAGACCAAATTGAAATGATTTTGATTGAGGGTACCCTCCAGAGTCTATACCAACTAAAGTTGTACTTTGGCCATAGGTGTTTGCCTCAGGGTCATAGCCCGTGTAGTCTGTGAAAGTAAATAAGTTAGTGCCAGTGGCAAACAGTCTCAAACTACTCATTTTAAGAGCGCTAATTATTGAAGAAGGAACATAATAGCTAAGGGTTATATTCTTAAACCTTAGATATGACGCATTTTCTACAATTGCTGAAGAGAAAACTCCTTGATCAACACTTCCGGCGGACAAAGCTCGTGGATAAACATTCCCTTTATTATTTGGAGTCCATCTATTTAGAGCCGCTTCAGCCATAACATTGTTTTGGCCTGTAAAATTCAGCAAATCATAATTATTGAAATTAGCCAACTTATTACCATAAGCTCCCTGAAGGAATACATTCAACTCTACGTTTTTATATTTAAAATTGTTTGTAAATCCGTAAGTAAATTTTGGACTAGCTTGGCCAAGTATCATTCGGTCGTTTTCATCAATTTTACCATCGTTGTTTATATCCTCATACTTTCTATCACCAGCTTTTGCTCTTGAAGCAGGGTTTGATGAGTTGGGCTCTTGCCCAGAGAGTACAGCACTATTTTTAGCCTCGTCATCAGATTGAAAAATGCCTTTAAAGTTATAACCATAGAATGTTCCAATAGATTCATTTTCTCTAAGTAGTAAAGCTCCCAACAATATAATATCGGTATCACTATTCAAATTACTTATTCTATTTTTATTTGTACTGATGTTAAAATCGGAGCTCCATTCAAAAACACTTCTTATATTATCTGTACGCAAATGAAATTCGAACCCATAATTATCAATATTACCAACATTTAAGAGTGTAGAGTTAAAACCTGAAGTATATGGTATTGGCGTTGACAATAATAAATCAAAGGTTTTCTTTTTATAATAATCTAAAGTAATACCAATTCTATTATTGAACATTGTTAAATCCATACCCAAGTCAAGCTGTTGTGTGGTTTCCCATTTTAAGTCTCTATTTACATATGATTGTGGTTCTTGTCCGGTAAATATCTCACCACCGGCACTACTATTAAAAGATCCTTCGCCAAAAGGGCCAATTAATGCCAATGAACTATAGGGGGGAATAGATTGATTACCTAATACCCCATAGCTCATTCTAATTTTCCAATCATCAAGAACAGAAACGTCTTTCAAGAAGTTTTCTTCAGACAACCTCCATGCAATTGCTGCAGAAGGGAAAAAACCATATTTTTTGCCCTGAGAAAACTTAGAAGATCCATCCACCCTTCCTGTTAGTGTAAAAAGATATCTATTTTGGAATGTGTAATTTACACGTCCTAAGTAAGAAATCATATTCCATTGCGATTCAGAGTTGAACGGTTTTTGAGGTTTCAAAGCCGTTGCTATATTATGATACCCAGTTCTATCATCAGGAAAATCAAATGCATACACAAATAGCTTCTCATTCTTAAATTCTTGCATTGTATATCCAGCAACAGCATCAATGCGATGATTATCTCCAAACTCGTTATTATAATTAAGTGTATTTTCAAATAACCATGTCAAACCATTTGTTTTACCTAAAGATGCCTCTCCATTACTTGCTAAGGCTCGTTTTAGAAAACTTGGACCATAACTACTCTCTTCATTGTTAAACTCATCAATACTGAAAGAAGTTTTGAACTCTAAAGATGGAATAATTTTATATTTGATATATACATTTCCCAATGTTCTAGTTAGTTTTGTAATTGAGTTATATTCCACAGCTTCAGCATACGGATTGCCTAATACCTTGCCTCTATCATTTTCGAGCGTATATCCTCCCCTTTCAGCATCGTTGTAAACAGGTAGTATTGGGTTAAAAAGCAATGCCGATGAAATTACTCCAGGTACAATTTGGCCTGCATTTGTCAATACCCCAGAGGAATTTGTAATTGAGTAAGACATTGAGTTACCTATAGATATTCTATCTGTTATATTAACATCGATATTTGATCTAAAAGCGTATCGTTTGAAATCGGTATTTATAATAATTCCTTTTTGGTCAAAGAAAGATCCTGTTAGTGAATATTTAATTTTTTCTGCACCACCAGCAACATTTATTTGATAGTTTCCAACTGGTGCTGATCTAAGCACCTCTTCTTGCCAATCTGTTCCAACTCCTAAGTTTTTTGGATTTACATATACAGGAGTTTGATTAGCATTTAATTTAGCGTCGTTAACTAAATTGGCGAACTCTGCTGCGTTAAGCAAATCTATTTTTTTTGTTACCCTTTGTGTTCCATATATTACATCTAATGACACTAAAGGCTTACCTAGTTTTCCTCGTTTGGTAGTAATTAAAATAACACCGTTTGAACCTCTAGAACCATACATTGCAGTAGATGAAGCATCTTTTAAAATTTCAATAGATTCAATATCATTAGGATTTAATGATGACAGTGGACTAATTCTTGGACCTCTTGTACCTCCAACACTAATGTCGCCCCCATCACTATTTATAAGTATACCATCTACAACATATAAAGGCTCATTACCTGCATTTATAGAAGTTGTACCTCTAATTCTGATAGACGTCTCAGATCCAGGTTTACCAGACATTTGTGTTATTTCTACTCCAGCCGCTTTACCTTGAAGTGCTTGGTCAATTGTTGTAGATTGTGATGATTTTACATCATCCGCTTTAATTGAAGATACAGATCCAGTTAAATCACTTTTCCTTACAGTACCGTATCCAATTATAACTAACTCTTCTAGCAAACTCAGACTTTCTTTTAATGTTATCAAGAAATCACTTTTATTATTTACAGAAACTAGTTGAGTTTCATAGCCAACATATGATATTTTTAACTGACCATTAGGCGAAACATTCATTGCGAAACTACCATCATTATCAGTTACTACGCCTTTGTCTGTTCCCACTTCTATGATAGTAACACCTATAATAGGAACATTTCTTTCGTCTATTACTCTACCTGTTATTTTAAAAGAATTTTGAGCCATAATAGTGGGCGTGTAGAAGCTCATTATGCTTATTAAAAACAAAAATAATAGACTTAGATTGATTTCTTTGAGAGTGTTTTTCAGAATTGAAAAACATCTTTTTAAATAATAATTATTTCTCATTCTATTAATTTTTTAATTTGTTTATAGTTAATTCTTATCTAATTGAGTTAACGCATAGTTATAAGCACCAAGAAACACAGCCTCACTAGCTCCTATTTCTGACACTACAACACCAGTTTTTTTTGATAAATTATATTTCATATATTTATCTGTTTGCGGTATCATCACTTCTTTCGATTCATCTTTGAGAAATAGTTCTTTTTCTTTCTTATCCATGAGGTTATAAGCCTTCATTTGCAATCGTGGGAAATGGTGTTTATCTATGGCTGTACGAGTGCTATTCATCTCTTCAACCATGCTGGGCAATATATACTTGTAAGCTTTTGAAAGTCCGCCGCCCACAACAACTATTCCATCAACTATATTAAGAGACTCGGCTATTGTAAATCCTGCTGCTTGTCCTAGTCTTTTAAAGCTTTGTATAGCAGCTAACTTATCTCCTTTTCTCTCTCCTTCGGCAATATCATAGATATCTTTCGGAGTTAGTTCTTCTTTAGTTTCAGCCAATTGCTTATAGTTTTTTATAACAGCACGAATACTAACATCGGCCTCTGCAATTAAATTGTTATCAAACTTGTTGGCCGAAAGCCAAACACTACCGCCACAATAATTATCACCTTTAAGTAATACATTACCAATTACAGCTCCTCCACCAAAACCAGTTCCGAGAGTAACACCCAAAAGATTTTGATATTTTTTGGTATTTCCCGATTTTTCTAAAAGCTTGTTTATTTGAGGTAGTATTCCAGCCAAAGCTTCTCCGTAAGCAAAAAGATGACCATCGTTGTTTATAAAAACAGGAGTCTTAAATTTGCTTTCAAGAAATGGTCCTAAAGCAACTCCTCCTTTAAATGCTGGTAAATTAGGCAAATCACCAATAATGCCATTTATATAATCAGCAGGACCTGGAAAAGCAAAGCTTATAGCAATAGGATTTACTTTCAACTCTTTTTTTACTTGTTCAAATCCTTCCACAATAGAGTTTAAGCATTTATCAAGATCACTCCCGTATGCCGGAAGTGTGATAGGGTTTACCACCTCATTATTTGCTTGAATAGCCGAAAAAACAAAGTTTGTTCCGCCTGCATCAAGTGTTAGAACCGTTCTTTTGTCATGATTATACATCATCTTTCAGGGTTTTGGTTATAATTAAAATAAGTATTAGACAAGTCAACAAAACAGATAAAGCAGCCAAGAATCCAAAGCTGTCATTCACAAATCCTTCCAATGGAAGAATAATAGCTCCACCAGAGACTCCCATAATCATTAATGCTGAAATTTCATTAGATCGTTCGGGTAGTTTTTTTAGTGCTAAAGAAAAAATAATTGAGAAAACATTTGCACAAGATGCGCCAACAATAAAAACAAGAATAACTAGTAACCATAAATTTGAAACAAACATCAATGCGATAAAAGAGGCTATTGCAATGAGAAGTGAAAATCGTAGGAAACGAAGAGGGAGAATTTTTAATAGTAGTATTGCTCCTACAAAAGTACCAATTGTTTTTGCTGCAAAATACACACTACTACCCAAGCCAGCTCTGCTAAGTTCTAACCCCACTCTTCTCATAAGCAACTCGGGTGCAGTAGTATTAATACCAACATCTAGCCCAACAATAAATATGATACTTAGGAAACAATATAAAATGTATTTATCCTTCAGTAAACTTAAAACACTTTTAAATGAGCTTTGTGATGAGCTAAATCCAATTTCGTGCGTCTGAGAAAAAGATAAGAGCAATACAGACAAAAAGGAGATAACTGAAAAAACTACAAATGTCATTTTCCAATCTCCAAAATAACTTGCAGCTCCTCCTGCAATGATAGGCCCTAGCAAAGATGAAATAGCTTTTATAAACTGTCCTGTAGTTAATACACTCGCTGTTTTCTCTTTTTGAAACATTGCCGCCACTAATGGGTTGAGCGATACTTGCAAAATTGTATTTCCTATTCCCAATAGAGCAAAAGCAACTAATACTATAGGGAAATTATACCTAATAAACGGAATAATCATAGCTACTGTAGTAATAGAAAGAGAAAGTAAAACAGTTTTCTTTCTACCAATTTTTCCCATTAAAATTCCGGTAGGAATAGAAAAAATAGCAAACCAGAGAAACACCATCATAGGTATTATGTTTGCGAGAGAGCTCGACAAGCCAAAGTCAATTTTGATATAATTGGTTGCAATACCTACTACATCAACAAATCCCATTATAAAAAAACCGAAAAAAACAGCTACAATGGAAATATTTCTTTGAGAAGTTTTTGTTGTTGGCATAGTGTCAATTATTAAAATCTAACATAAGCTTTGATAGTCATACACTCTTTTCCCTCGGATACTCCGTGTGGTTTAATGTAATATTCTTTCACAGAAGCAGGAACAATAAATGTTTCGGCATAATGAACAATAAATGGTTCAAACTCTTCTGTTTTGCTAAAAACAACAACTTCGTTACCATCTACCAAGTTGAAGACACTTACTGAGTCATTTGTATAATGCTTCACCTCTTTTGTAAAAGTATGTCTCCGGGTTTCTATAAATTCATTTGGGTGTAACCCTGTTTTCTCTTCTTTCCAACCGTCTCCTTCATCTATTACTGTAAATATATCAACTAATTCATTATAGATATAATCAGTGTCTCTGTTCCATTGTAGAACCTTTTTTCCTCTATCAATATTAATTGGTCTAGGCTTTCCATCAAGTCCCATTCTATCCCAATCCCACAGTTTAAAAGTAAAAAGATTGGGTGTAGAGCTTATTTCAAGTACAACCGAGTTTGCACCGGAACAATGAATTGTACCTGCTGGAATTAAAAAATGATTATGTTTTTTTGCAGGTATTTTATTTACATACTTATCAGTATCAAAGGGTTTATTGCTATTTAATTGAGCTGCTTCTAAATGACCAATCATCTCTTTTTTATTCACATTTTTTTTAAACCCCAAGTATACAAAAGAGTTTTCTTCCGCATCCAAAACATAGTAACTCTCATCCTGAGTATAATGTAATCCAAAATTATCTTGCACATACTGAGTTGTTGGATGTACCTGCAAACTAAGATTGCCACCCCCTATTGTGTCTAGAATATCAAATCTAATGGGGAATTCTTTACCAAACCTCGATTCTACAGGTTCACCAAGCAATTCTTTGCTTTTTACATATACCAAATTAACCGAAGGCATTTCAAATTCCACACCATCAACTTTAAGCAACAAACTATTTTCTTCTGGAACACAATCAAAGCACCAACCATAATTAATTGCATCCTTGTCCAAATCACATACTTCTTTCATCCATTGCCCACCCCAAGGAGCAGTATCAAAAAAAGGCATTACACGAAATGGTGAAGTTGAAGCTTTGTTCATTCCAGCGTAAAATGTTTCTTTATCAATCAACTTAGGTTCATTATCAACAACTGTATCTAACCAGAAGTCCACTTTAGGATATAAAGTTCTTTTATGTTTATCAAGTATTCTCCAATCATTGAAATATCCACGTTTATATTGAAAAGAAAATGGCTCTGCACTATTATCAATTCCCAATGCTTCAACTTTACTTTTTCTCATTCGTTGCTGAATTTCCCATCGTGGCATATCGGCATAAATAACAACATCGCCTTCTTCAACCAATAAAGAACCTGGACCATATATTATAGTTGTGCCCGAATTATTTTGTATTTTCGATTTTGCTTCATTTATTTTGTCTTCATCAAAATAATCTTTTAAGGAAAGGGTTGTTAGTTTTCCAAACAATGAGTCGTTGGTCATATACCTTTCAGTTAAAGCTATAAGACTTTCTTCATCATGAAATAATGTTTTTGTAGCAATGAATAATGAATGATCAATTTTTTGTAGTTGATTTTGCAACTCTTCTTCATTCAAGCCAGTATAGCATTCTATATTCACTATTCTAGAATGTACAGTTTTTGCTGTTATAAATGGAATAATGTTATCCCAGCTAGTAACAATTAAACCGTTAATTTTAATCGAAGGTCTTTTATCATACATAATCCCCGTGTTTTATATGTTCACAATTAATACCTATATGTTCATACATAGATGCGAATTAAATCATTATTATTGAATAAACAAAACAAAAATTGGAGTATTTTTAAATTATTATTTAATTATGCTGAAAACAGAAAACATCTACGCACTTAAAACACTGTTAACTCTACGCTTTTTTTTAACTATTATCAGCTAGCTACGAATAATGACGCCTACCTATTTAACAATTAAGTTAACATTTCTTCAATCCCATAATAAACCTCATTGCAAACCACTCAATAAACTTTAACACGAGTACTAAATATTTCTATATGCGTCTAACGCTTATATGTTCAAACATGTTCATAAGGTTTAGATATTATTTCATTAATTGGCAAAAAACACCTATAAATGTTTCTTTAGATAGTTTTTAATTGTTTCTTTGTAAGTAAAAAAAAAGATAATGAAATTCGAGATTGACTATAACAATAATGAGCCTCTTCATAAACAGGCCGAGTCTATTTTGCGTAAGCTTATCGAAAAAGAAGAGTATGTGAATGGCAAGCTTCTACCAAAAGAAACTGATTTGTCTGAACAAATGGGTATATCCCGAAATACTTTAAGACAAGCTATTAGTGAATTGGTGAGAGAAGGTTTACTGGTAAGAAAAAGAGGTGTGGGTACACATGTAATAGAAAAGAAAATATTTAGCGAGTCGAGTAATTGGCTAAGCTTTTCGCAAGAAATGAAAGTACTTAATATAGAGATTTATAATTTTGAATTGTCTATTAAAAGAATGGCCCCATCAAAAGAAGCCATGAAGTTTTTCGATGTTGATTCATCTGCGAAATTATTTAAGCTTCAAAGATTAAGAGGTAAAAAAGAGCACCCATTTGTTTACTTTTCATCTGAGTTCAACCCCTCTATCCCCTTTAGTGATAAAGAACATTTTATAAGACCTCTATATGAAATACTTGAAACTGATTATAATATTATTGTAAAAACTTCAAAAGAAGAGATTAGTGCAGCGTCTGCAGACAGTTTTATTGCAAGCAAACTAGAGATTAATGTGGGAGATCCTATATTAATTAGAAAAAGGTTTGTGTACGACATTGACGATAAGCCTATTGAATATAATATTGGGTGGTACAGAGCCAATTCATTTACTTATAAAATTAAGTGTGTAAGAGATTAAACAACCTTATAAACTACTACTATAGCTTGTAAGTTATGGTTTCGAAAGTTATGTAGGTATAAACATAGTTTCTCTAGAATCTAACAATAGAGAATCATAATTAAGGCTATAGTAAAGTAAATTAGCTAGTATTGATATACTAAAACTAAACTATAGACTTATCCTACATCCAAATTCCCTCAGGATACTCCACCTTCTCAAGAAACAAAGCATGTCCCGGAGCAGACTCGCCTGCCCTGCCCCTATCTTTAGCTGCAATTATTTCACGAAAACCCTTCTCATCAAGCTTACCCCTACCCGCTTGCAATAGCGTACCCACAATAGAACGCACCATATTTCGGAGAAATCTATCGGCCTTAATTGTAAACAGATAATCGCCATCGCTGGTTATTTCCCATTGTGCATGCGATACATTGCATATATTAGTTTTTACATCGGTGTGGAGTTTGCTAAAGCTTGTAAAGTCGGCGGTATCAAGCAAAACAGTACAAAGGCGATTCATCAACGCTATATTGGGAGTAAAATACACACGGTATTTAAACGCATGAAGATATGGGTCTTTATGAAGTGTAACCCTATAAGAATAGGTGCGCGCTATAGCATCAAAGCGCGCGTGAGCATTGGGCAACACCTCTTTTATAGATTGTATAGCAATATCTTTGGGGAGAAATCTATCTAGTTTTACTGCCAACTCTTGCGTATTCAACGCATTATCATTGTCCCAATCGAAATGAGCAATCATATTACGAGCATGCACCCCACTATCGGTTCGGCCAGCTCCTACTACATCTATCTTTTGGCGCAAAATTGTTGACAATGACTCTTGCAGTGTCTCCTGAACGCTTACAGCATTGGGTTGTATTTGCCAACCACAATAGTTTTTGCCGTTGTAAGATAGTGTAATAAAAAAACGTCTCATAAATCTTTTACAGTAATATGAAAACAGGCTTGTTTCCTTTCATGCTTTATGTAGCACCTCTCTTCATTTCTAAGGTCGAATAAAACTTGTGCAAGCACCAATTTTAATCTATCGGCAGATATATCTTCAGGCTTGTGCAAATCAACTTTATCAAACCTTTTCCAAGATATATCAAAAGTAGTACCATATCTATGTGCCGAGTTGTCGCTCGCATTTATATTGCGTTTGGTAAGACTCATAATATCATCGTCGGTGCGAGTAATACTAGTAAGATAAAGTTTGTGCAAAGGCATCTTCTTGCTATATAGCGAATCTCTAAAATTTTGAGCAATATCTATAAATAGTTTTGCTGCCGAAGGAACAAGATACGGAATTGAGTGAGTTACATTGTATTGCCTATAAAGAGGTAGCTCATCGGGCAGTCGCACCAGTTTGTCCATCTGATGAACAGTGTCTGCGCGGGTTGCTAAAGGAGTTATTCCATTTTTAATAGCCGAAACTATGTGGATATTGTTTAAATCGTTGAATTCGCGGTTGTAATTGCCCGAAAACTTATCTCTGCGAGTCTTAACTTCCGATGGTTCAAGTTGATCGGTCTGCGAAGATACATCTCTACTAGCACAACCAACAAAAACAGCAAGTAACGCTATAGAAACTAAAAATATTGACTTTAATTTATGCATATAAAAACAGATTCAGGGAGCGGGTTACTTACCCATTTCACGAAGACGGATTTTAGTGAGCGCTTGCTTTGTGTTTAATGGAAAATCGCCATCCATCATCCAAGCGTAGTAACTTGGCTCTTTATTAAGTACATCGGCTACAGGCTTGCCCTTGTGTTTACCAAAATTGAAAACCTCAACACCCTCATCATTCATAACAAATCGACCAGCAAAATCAACATTATTTCTAAAACTACCGTACTCTTTAGATAGCTCATCTATATCGTTTACTAAATCGGGATAAAACTCCAATTGCGATTTCAACACCTCGTAGGTAGCTCGCGTATCGGCCTCCGCCGAATGGGCATCAACCAAATCTTTGTCGCAATAAAACTTATAAGCCGCCTCTAAAGTACGTGGCTCTTTTTTGTGGTATATAATCTGAACATCAATAAGTTTTCGCTTACTCATATCAAAATCGATACCTGCACGCAAAAACTCCTCTGCAAGCACAGGAACATCAAAACGGTTTGAGTTGAAACCTGCCAAGTCGCACCCCTCTAACTGAGCGGCCAATGATTTGGCTATTTGCTTAAAAGTGGGACAATCCTTTACATCCTCATCACTTATACCATGTATAGCAGTAGATTCTGCAGGTATTGGCATTTCTGGATTCACACGTTTAGATTTCATCTCTTCTTCTCCATTAGGGTATACTTTCAGAAATGAAAGTTCCACTATTCTATCGCGAGAAATATTAAGACCAGTTGTTTCTAAGTCGAAAAAAACTATAGGATTTTTCAGATTTAATTTCATTGTATTGTTTGTTTTTATCAAATGCACTAGGTAAAACTGCATTTAATTACTATAAAAGCTCTCATCCCTTCAGTTTTAACAGGTAGGCATGACTATATAGTATGGTTTATTTACAAAAAAAGCTAAAGAAGGGCGATTTCTTTAGCTTTCTATTGTCTGTTTTATTTTTAATCGTTCAACATCATTGGCATTATCAACGTAAGCATCTCTTCGTTCTCTTCATTTTCTACAGGAACAATTATGCCTGCACGAGATGGGTCTGATAGTTCTAAAACAACCTCTGTTGAAGGTATATTATTAAGAATATCTACCAAGAAAGGCGCCTTGAAACCAATACTCATGGCATTGCCCGAATATTGGCAATTAATTACCTCTTCTGCAGCAGTAAGGTAGTCGATATCTTGTGCTGTGATAATAATTTTATCTTCAGACAATTGCATCTTAACCAGGTTGCTAGAAGGATTAGAGAAAACCGAAACGCGTTTTACTGCATTCAAGAAGTTCAACCTATCTAAGGTTACTTTATTAGGATTGTCTGTTGGTATTACCGAGTTGTAATTTGGGTAACGTCCCTCAACAAAACGGCACACCATATTGTATTTGGTTAGTTTTATCACCGCATGATTCTCATCAAACGTTACTTCCACCTCTCCATCTTCTCTTGGTAAAACATTGCGCAACAAGTTGGCAGGTTTTTTGGGTAGAATAAACGATGCTCTTTCAGATGCTTTTACATCGCTAGAAGTAACCTTCACCAATTTGTGACCATCCGAAGCTACAAACGTTAAGTGCTCTGTATTGATATCAAAATAAATACCATTCATTACAGGTCGCAGTTCATCATCGGCTGTTGCAAAAACAGTGCGATTGATGCCACTCAGCAATATTTGAGAGTCGAATATAAGCGTAAGTGCAGTATCGTTCAACTCCTTTGGTTGTGGATACTCTTCACCCTTCATTCCAATAAAGTTGTACTTACCATTGTGGTAATAAATATACACCTCAAGATTGTCGTCGTTTATTTCAAACGTCAAAGGTTGGTCGGGCAATTCACGCAGAGGGTCTAGTAGGTTTTTGCATTAATTGCCAACGAACCTTCACCCTCGTGGTCTGCAACTTCTACAAAAGTCTCCATTCGTACTTCATTGTCAGCAGCAGTGATTGTCAACTTATTGCCTTTTAGCTCAAGTAGAAAACAATCTAGTATTGGCAACGTGGGTTTCGAACTTATTACACGACTAATAGTCTGTAAATGGGACGATAATAGCGCGCTTGATACTACAAATTTCATAGGATGTGATTTTTTATATGTGTATAGTTGTACGTTTCGTTTAATTGAGCAAATATAAGAATTATTTCTTTGAGACTACCTATTTCAACGGGTTTTTATTTATGAACAATGGCACTTTGCGCTATCTAGGGCTCCTGTTTTTTGTTTAAATGGTTGTATTCTATGAAGTAAACGGTATATAGTGGGCTATTGAGTAATTACCTGCAATATTATGTGTTTTAACTGTTTCATTTATTAAACACAGTGGGAACAGGACGCATATATGAAGCTAAAGCTTGTATTCTATGATAGAATGCAGTCAGGTCGCTCTTACAGAGCTAAAAATAGCTTTATATATAGTTATTCTCTAATGCAAAATCATTAAACTTATAAAAGTATATGCCAAAGAATAAATTATTGAAAACTCTATTAGAACACAACTATTGGCACCACGCTCAAGCATGTGTGTAGCAAACGAGTGCCTAAAAATATGAGGGCTTATTGCTTTCTTTATTCCTGCCTCTTCGGCATATTTTTTCACCCAGTAGAAAACCGTAATACGTGAAATGGCTGTGCCTCTCTTAGTAATAAAGATAAAATCTTCGCTCCCCTTTTTGGTCTCCATCTGGTTGCGATAAATTAAGTAGTTGTTTATTTTCTGAATGGCTACATCCGATATAGGCACAAGGCGCTGCTTGCTACCCTTTCCATCAACACGAATAAACCCCTCATCAAAAAAAAGGTTGGTAAAGCGTAGGCTTGTCAACTCAGATACGCGCAAACCACAACTATACAATGTTTCTATAATTGCATAATTGCGAGCACCCTCAGCAGTAGACACATCTATAACAGAAAGCAAATTGTCTATCTCTTCAATAGACAATACTACAGGCAAACGCAGGCCAATAGAAGGAGCATCGAGCAGCTCTGCAGGATTTTTCTGAATATAATCTTCTAAAAACAGGTACTTGTAAAACGACTTTACACCAGATAGCATTCGCGCCATAGAGCGTGGTTTAATGCCTTTATCGTATTGCTGCGCAAAAAGCTCTTCTAAGTTGGTTGCAGTAATATCTTTCATTGACAACTCGTTTTCTGTTACATAAGTATGCAGTTTGCGCAAATCGGTCATATAGGCCGAAATAGAATTAGCCGACAACCCTTTTTCCAACAGCAAGTATTGTCTGTATTTTTGAATAAGAACATTATTTTTCATAACTCACCCCTTCTCTTATATTATAAATGAGTTGCAAAAGAGCAGTTTGATAACAGAATAGATGTCACAATAAACAACATACTATTTAATTTAGATTGATGTATGGAGTGCGATGAAACCTTAATATTTCGCATTATCATCAATCTTTTCTTTATCTAGTTCTTTTTGAAGTACAATAGAGGAATACAGCAAAAATATTGCACTTATTAGCAACAACACAGGCCATTCGTTGCGCCCTTTGTACATAAGAAATGTAGCTACCACCAACAACATGCAAGCAAAAACCTGAAAATTGAATAGTCTTTTGCCCCTCACACTCTTTCCCGGATAGGGGTTGGAGAGAGTAATTGAAGAAAACAGACTCACCCCTACAACCATGCCCCATACAGCAATGGTAGGTTGGAACGAATAAACAACGGTGAAAATTAAAATAATTATTGCTGACGCTTTATATAAAAGGCTTTTGATATTGTAATTCATTAATTTTTTATTGATATATCTTTTTTGGATTAATCTCTGATAACCTCCAAGGTGTATGTGTTTGTTTTATATTCTACTATCTCTAGCACACCTTTTTTGGTGGCGCAAATTTCCACCTCCCCACGATGAAATATGTTTTAAATATCACATGGCAGACCCTACGAAATAGTTGTTTACATTCGTCAGGCAATGCTGTGCCTTATATTTGTGTCAGCACGAGTCAGAGACTTGCGCTAGCTGGGATTAGTAGATGCAACCTGTTTTTTTGAAAAGGCGTTTTTTTATAAACGACTATTTGTATTGCTATTGCTCAATTTCACTTTGAGTTTATCAGAAAAAAAATTTGCTTTTTGAGTCTTTAGCAAGCAAAGCCTACTTAATAATAAAAATCTCTTCATTCTCTTTCTTCATAAAGTAGTTTTCGCGAGCAAACTTCTCTAAATTATCTTTATTTGAACGAAGCTCGTAAAGCTTCTCTTTATCTTCTTCTGTTTTTTGCCTGTAAAACGCTATCTGTTTTTTTAAACTCCTAATCTCCTTGTCGCTTTCATATCGTTTTGTTATATTACTATCGCTAAACAAAAACAATACAACAACAACAACCACCAACACAGCTACTTGAATGCTATTTAGCCCCCAAGAGTTCTTTTTTCTCTTTTTCGATTCATTGATCATAGCGCAATAAAAATAGATGTGGATTATAGATGAGTTTGTAAAATACAAATATAGAGAAAAAATGCGTTGTTTTGTACATTTGAACCACAAAAAAGAAATTTTCTACAACTGTATGGCATAATATACAAATAAAAGTTATCTTTGAGATTGAAATTACAAATTTTTAAATCATAACGCTACAATGAAAAAATTTATTGGACTCTTTTTAGTTTTTCAACTATCTGTGCCTGTTATCTTTGGGTGCACCAATTTCCTAGTTGGTAAAAAAGCATCGACCGACGGATCTACAATGATTTCTTATTCGGCCGACTCGTACAACCTGTATGGCGAATTGTATCATTGGCCTGCAAAAAAATACAATGCCGGCGAACTATTAAAAGTATATGAGTGGGACACCGGAAAATACATGGGCGAAATACCTCAAGTATTGCAAACCTACAATGTGGTTGGTAACATGAACGAATACCAACTAGCAATTGGAGAAACCACTTTCACTGGTCGCAGAGAACTATCAGACCCCAACGGAATAATGGACTACGGTAGTTTAATATATATTACTTTGCAAAGAGCAAGAAATGCACGCGAAGCAATAAAAATAATGACAGACCTTGTAAAAAATCACGGATACGGCAGTACCGGAGAGTCTTTTTCTATTGCAGACCCAAACGAAGTATGGATAATGGAACTTATTGGTAAAGGCCCAGACAACAAAGGTGCTGTATGGGTAGCTGTAAGAATTCCCGACGATTGTGTATCGGCGCATGCCAACCAAGCTCGTATTCAGCAATTTCCGCTAGACGACCCTGATAACTGCATCTACTCTCCCGATGTAATATCTTTTGCACGCGAAAAAGGATACTACACTGGTAGTGACAAAGATTTTAGTTTTGCACAAGCCTATGCACCTATCGATTTTGGAGCACTACGTTTTTGTGAAGCACGCGTATGGTCGTTTTTCAACCTCGTAAATAAAGATATGGCAAAGTATGTAAGCTATGCCAAAGGCCAAACAACAGACCCAATGCCACTTTACATTAAACCAGACAAACAATTATCGAGACGCGACGTTCAAAACTATATGCGCGACCACTACGAAGATACAGACCTTGATTGGAGAAACGAGTTTGGCGCAGGTCCTTTCAACTCACCTTACCGTTGGTCGCCTCTTACATGGGAGGTAGACTCTGTAGAGTATTGCAACGAAAGACCCATTGCAACACAACAAACAGGCTTTTCGTTTGTTTCACAATCACGCGCTTGGTTACCAAACGAAATTGGTGGCATTCTGTGGTTTGGTATAGACGATGCTGCACAAAGTGTATACTACCCAATATATGTAGGCAACACAACTATGCCAGAAGAGATGGCAGTTGGCAATGGCGATTTGCTTAACTTCACTTGGGAGTCGGCTTTCTGGATTCACAACTGGGTATCTAACATGGTATACCATCGCTATAGCGACAAAATAGTGCATGTACAAGAGTTGCAAAACAAACTAGAAGCAGATTTCGAAACCAATCAAGACGAAATTGAGAAAGAAGCATTGGCACTCTATGAAACTTCTAAAACAGAAGCAATCAGTTTCTTAAACAATTATAGCAATAATACTGTTACAGAAGGACTGAAGGAATGGAAAAAAATGGGCGAATATATGATGGTGAAATACCTTGATGGCGTGGTGAAGAAAGAAGAGAACGGAAAATTCAAACGCAACGAGCATGGAGAACCCGCATCACCCGACAGACCAGGTTATTCTAACGAGCACTATCGAAAGGTAATTGAAGAGACTGGCGATAAATATAAAGTTCTATTTTAATTATCAACTATCAACAAACAGAATAATAGATTATAAAAACTATGAACGAAGAAGCTTTATTACATAAAGTTACCGAGAAAGCCCAACTATGGCTAGATGGTAATTACGACCAAGAGACAAAAAAAGAAGTTGAGCAAATGCTTAACAACGAAGATAAATCATTGCTCATCGATGCCTTTTACAAAGAATTAGAATTTGGCACCGGAGGTTTACGCGGCATTATGGGCGCAGGCTCAAACCGTGTAAACAAATACACAGTAGGTGGTGCTACACAAGGTCTAACCAACTATCTGTTGCAAGAATTTGCCGATTTACCCGAAATAAAAGTAGTAATAGGACACGATTGCAGAATAAACAGCCGCAAATTTGCCGAAATATCTGCCAACATCTTCTCTGCCAATGGCATAAAAGTATATATTTTTGAAGATCTACGCCCCACCCCAGAGGTGTCTTTTGCTATTCGCAAACTGGGCTGCCAAAGTGGTATAATGATTACCGCATCGCACAACCCCAAAGAGTACAATGGCTACAAAGCCTATTGGGACGATGGCGCACAAGTATTGGCTCCACACGACAAAAATATTATTGCTGAAGTAAATCGCATTAAATCTGTCGACAAAATTAAGTTTGAGGGCAACCCAGAGCTCATCAATATTATTGGTGAAGATATGGACACAACCTTCATCAACGAGGTTACAAAACTATCAGTGTCGCCAGAGGCTATAAAGCGCCATCACGACCTAAAGATTGTTTACACCCCCATACACGGTGCTGGTGTAATGCTTGTGCCTGCAGCACTTAAAGCAGTAGGGTTTACCAATGTAATTAATGTGCCCGAGCAAGATGTAACAAGCGGAGAATTTCCCACAGTGGTATCTCCCAACCCCGAAGAGCCCGCAGCACTAGAAATGGCTGTGAAAAGAGCAATAGAAACCAATGCCGAAATTGTAATGGCTACAGACCCCGATGCCGACCGCATAGGTACAGCAGTAAGAAACGACGAAGGCGAGTTTGTATTGATAAACGGTAATCAAACCATGATTCTCTATCTCTATTACCTCATTACCCGCTGGAACGAATTGGGTAAAATAACTGGTAAAGAGTATGCAGTTAAAACAATTGTAACAAGCGAATTGGTAGCCGAAATAGCCCGTAAAAACAATGTAGAGCTATTTGATAGCTACACTGGTTTTAAATGGATTGCCGATATCATCAAGAAAAACGAAGACAAAAAAACATACATAGGTGGCGGAGAAGAGAGCTACGGTTTTCTAGCCGGCGATTTTGTACGCGACAAAGACTCGGTATCTGCCTGTATGCTATTTGCCGAAATGGCAGCTTGGGCCAAAGACAATGGCAAAACAATATATCAACTTCTACAAGATATTTACCTAGAATATGGTTACTCTAAAGAGGTAGGCATATCGCTTGTAAGAGAAGGAAAAGAGGGTGCCGATGAGATTGAAGCAATGATGAAAAACTTCCGCAACAATCCGCTCACCTCAATTGCTGGTTCTACTGTTACCCTTCTTAAAGATTATGCTACCCTAGAAGCAAAAGATTTTGAGAGCAACGAAACCCTAAGCCTTGCAATGCCTACCACATCAAACGTGCTTCAGTATTACACCGAAGATGGCACAAAGCTCTCTATACGTCCTTCGGGAACTGAGCCAAAAATAAAGTTCTATATAGAGGTAAAAGGCAAAGCCGATACAAGAGAAGCATTAAAACAGGCAGAAGAGATGGCCGATAAAAAGGTGCAGCAAATTCGCGAAGAGTTAAACATTTAAACTACAAAAGGTATGAAACGTAAACTAAGAATTGCATTGGTTGCACACGACAACCGCAAAGTGGATATTATAGACTGGGTTATTTACAACTCAGACTTTCTGTCGCATCACTCATTAGTTTGCACAGGTACTACAGGCACATTGGTAAAAGAAGCATTGGCTAGTAAGGGCGTACATCCCGAAATGCAAATAATGACATCGGGCCCTCTTGGGGGCGATGCAGAGATTGCTGCAATGGTGGTAAGAAAAGAGATAGACTTAGCGGTTTTTCTTATAGACGACCTCAATGCACAACCTCACGAAGCCGACATAATGATGCTCCTAAGGCAATGTAGGGTGCACAACATACCCATTGCTTGCAACAGATATAGTGCAGACCTTATGATTACAAGCAATCTTTGGGATGATGATGAATATATTCCAATGAATCCACATTACGAAAGATTTGATAGAGAGAAACACGAAGCCAATATAAATAAGTACAAATAGATAGCTTCTCTCTCATACATTAATAGAAGAAAACCGTTTCAATATTTTTTTGAAACGGTTTTTTTTTGGCTCGCTACCGCATGCATCGTTGCTTGTGGGTTGATTTGATAAAATCAATACAGAACACCCAGCAGAAGTATTATATTCTTAAGTCGGGGCCTGCAGGTAATATCTGTGTGTCCCGATTTTTTTTATGGGGTGATGTTAATAACACCCTATCATATTGAACGCATGTGAGGAATCTGTTGAATAAAGAGGTAAGGTTATTCATGGGGTAAAGCAATACCCCATACAAAAGCAATCAAACACCACCAACATATTCAAAAGCCATTATATTGCAACAACATTATAATCAAAGAGTATTACGATTCTCAAATAAAGTATTACTTTTGCATAGAAAGTTTCACTTTATTAAGATTTCAAGATATTTATAATGATGATGAAAAAACTACCCATAATCTTCT
>CAJDVE010000029.1_pt1 | contig 30108 bp, 24 predicted proteins | sample 7391271 | NCBI WGS metagenome assembly CAJDVE01 (sample SAMEA7055701, study PRJEB34461) | soil metagenome | biome: terrestrial ecosystem; feature: Peninsula; material: soil | place: Antarctica | collected 2016
TAGGAGAGATTGTTGTAAAAGGAGATAATATTATGAAAGGATACTTTAATGACCCTGTTGGAACAAAAGACACTTTGAAGAATGGGTGGCTTTATACAGGCGATTTAGGGAGAACTGATAAAGAGGGATTTGTTTTTCTAACTGCTCGAAAAAAAGGTATACTTAAAGTAGGAGGTGAACGTATAAGTCCTAAGGAGATAGAGGAGGTTATTGTTTCAATTGCAGAGGTGATAGATTGTACAGTAATTGCAATTGATGATGAACTTTTAGGAGAAGCTATTAAAGCAATAGTAGTTGTAAATGATGATATAAATCAGAATGATTTGAGAATTAAAATTTTGAATCTTTGCAAACAAAAACTTACCAGCAGTAAAATGCCCAAAATAATTGAGTTTACACCAAACTTTGAGCTAAATTCAATTGGGAAAAAAGTAATGATATCTTCTAACACAACTAAAAATTTGAATAATATAAAGTAAAATGACAATGAGGTTTAACAATAACTATACAATAAGTAAGTCTGCTATTTTAGGAGACAACGTCCAAATAGGGCTAAATTCAATTATTCACGATAATGTAGAGATTGGAGATAACACAATAATTTGTGAGAACTGTATTATTGGTGAACCTAATGCTCAGTCATATAAAGATGATAACTATATTAACCCTAAAACATATATTGGATCAAACTCGCTGATTAGAAGTGGCTCTATTATTTACTCTGGCAGTAGTTTTGGCGATTATTTTATAACTGGCAATATGGTTTCAATTAGAGAAGGGTCTGTTTTAGGTAAAAACTGCATTGTTGGAACATTTAGTGATATTCAAGGAGACGTAAAGTTTGGTGATTACTGTCGTTTGAATAGTCATGTGCAAATAGCAAGTAAGTGTGTGTTTGGTAGCTTTGTTTTCATATATCCCATGGTAGTTTTTACTAATGATCCTTTGCCTCCTTCTAATAACTTAATTGGTTGTACAGTAGGTGATTTCTCTCAAATTGCAGCAGGTTCTGTTATCTTACCAGGTGTGTCTATTGGCAAGCATTGTTTGATAGGTGCAAATTCATTGGTGAATAAAAATGTTGCAGATTATGACTTTCATGCAGGAAATCCAGCTGTTAGGATTGGTAAGGTAAATCATATATGGTCGAAAGAAGATAAAAAACCTCACTATCCATGGCCCAACAATTTCGATAGAGGTTTACCTTGGAGTAAAATAGGATTTGAAGAGTGGACCAAAACAGAAGAAGGGCAGATTTACAAATTGTGATATTTGTGATAGGTTGAATAAAATATTGCGCCTTGTTTGCATGTTGGGTGCTAAATTAGATTAAACAATATGGTTGTTTTTTTTGTTATTAAACTACCCTCTTATAGTTATATTTAGATTGTTTACCAGATACGATAGAGGTGAATTAAGTAGATACTTTTCACTCTTAAAATACGCGTTTATATGCTACACACATTTAGGTTGTTTGATGAACATTTAGATACGATAAAACATTCAAAGGTGCTTATTAGTACGTTGAATGCTCATTCATATAATACTGTTCATAACGATGAGGAGTTTAAAATTGCACTCAAAAATAGCGATGTGTTATTACCTGATGGAGTAGGAGTTGTTTTGGCTGCGAAAATACTTACTGGGCAAAAACTAAAGAAAATAGCAGGGGATGATTTATTTCATTATCAGATGGGTAGATTAAATAAAAGAAGATTTTAGAAAGAGCAGCAGTTGATTATCCCAATGTTTCGGTTTTCAGCTATTCCCCACCATTTAAGTCAAAGCTTAGTGAAGAGGATAATATACCTATAATTGAAAAAATTAATGCTGAATCACCAGATGTTTTATTTGTAGGCATGACTGCCCCCAAACAAGAGAAATGGGCTTATCAAAACATCGACAAACTAAATGTGAAACATGTTTGTTGCATCGGTGCTGTTTTTGATTTTTATGCTGGAACAACTAAGCGTGCTCCTAAATGGATGATAAAAATTGGAATGGAGTGGTTTTATAGATTGATAAGTAACCCGAAGCGGATGTGGCGAAGATATTTAATAGGCAACACTCAATTTATTGCAAGAATATTGAAAGAGAAATTTTTGCTCGCAACAGATAGCAGCATAATAAATGATAACCCTTTATAACTTAACTTTAAGTGAGTATAAAGTAAGAAAGATAGAAAAGTGGAAAAAGAGATGTTGGTGTGAAATGCATATGTATACAATCATTGACAGGTTACTTTTGTTTAAACAAGTTTTTTAAAATACGCAAATTATGCAACCAGACAATAAAGGATTGAGACTTTTGTTTCTTATGATAGATATAACATTATTGTTTATTGCGATATATGCTATTAACTATTTCAATCCTATTATTAAATCTGATTTAAGATTATTCCTACTACATGCAGCCATAGCTGAGGTAATTGCGTATATATTATACTCAAAAAGGAGTTACTATTACTTAGATAATTACAAAAGTCGTGTTAAACATATTTCATTACGTATGTTTACTTTCATATTTGTCCTTTTTGTATTAGCAGAGGTTTTTTTACCAAATAATTACTCGCCTATTTTTTTATTGCAGTATGTAGGTGTGTTCTATTTGCTGAAATTAACGCTCTCTTATACTTTATACAAATATTTAAGCTACAAACGGAGCAACGGAAAACTTTTGCGCAATATTGTTATTCTTGGACTGAGAGAAACCGATCTCCTTTTTGGTTATTTGATAGAAAAGAACCCAACTCTTGGATTCAATTTGATCGGATATATAGCTGACAATGACGATTATGATAAAAGTGACAAGACGATTTTAGGTAAAATAGAAGAGATAGAAGTTTTAGCAGATAAATATCATATTGAAAAAATATTTGTCACTCCATCTAAATATTTTGAAACTGAAAACTCCAGAACGCTTTTAGCATCTTGCAATAAAATTGGTTTAAAAGCTAGGTATGTAATGATGAATACTTATTGGAACGAGAAGCGGATGAATAATGTAGACTTTGTAAATTCCTTAACTATATACAATCCCCAAGAAATACCGTTAGATAACTTCTCAAATCGATTACTAAAGCGAATGTTTGATATTGTGTTTTCATCGCTCGTTATTTTATTTTTGTTGAGTTGGTTATTTCCATTAATTGCTCTTATAATAAAGATGGATTCTAAAGGTCCAATTTTCTTTCGTCAACTCCGTACAGGCATCGATAATGAGGTTTTTAATTGTATAAAGTTTCGAACTATGCAGGTAAATGACGATGCTGATACCAAACAAGCTCAAATAAATGATTCACGCATTAGTAGAGCTGGAGCTCTTTTGCGTAAATACAATATAGATGAATTACCTCAATTTTTTAATGTTCTATTTGGTGAAATGTCTGTTGTAGGGCCACGTCCGCATATGCTTAAGCATACAGATCAATATTCAGCTTTAATTAATCATTATAAAGTGAGACATTATGTTAAGCCAGGTGTAACGGGGTGGGCTCAGGTAAATGGTTATAGAGGGCTCACAGACGAACTCTGGAAAATGGAAAGAAGAGTTGATTATGATATGGATTATCTGAAGAATTGGAATTTCTATTGGGACTTAAAAATAATATATCTCACCCTCTTCGGAAAAAACACTTATAACAATGCAATGTAACGCACGTTTTTTTAACACACTTGACTAGTTGTATGATACGCTTATAACTATGATAAAACATTGTAAAACTGAAAGTTGGGTTTAAATGTAGATCCAACTTTAATTACTTAGAATTATTCTTTTATTAAATTTGTTGCAGATTTAATTAACTCAATAATGTTTTTATCCGTCCAATCACAAAAAAAATTACTAGTTTTGTATTTATGTCAAAGTAAAAGCATAAAGTATAGTGTTGTTTTACTTTGCATTAACGATATAGCATAAAAATAGAATCTTAACGGATGAGAAAATATATATATTATCTGCTTTTATTACTAGTGCTTGTTGCATGCGATGCAACTAAACGAGTGCCCGATGGAAGCTATCTATTAAACAAGGTTGAAATTGATACAGATACTAAATCTGTAAAAGCCTCTGAGCTTGAGCCCTTTCTGAGGCAAGAGCCTAATGCCTCTCTTCCTATAATTGGTAAATATAAACTCCACTTATATAATATTGCGCCTAACGATTCTACTTGGTTGAATAGGTTATTTAGAAAATATGGAGAGAGACCAGTGCTCTATAGTGAACGACTTTCTTCTATTTCTACCGAGCAGATTAAGTTAGAATTAAATAATCGTGGTTATTTAAATGCTACTGTTGATACACTATTAAATATTCAAGATAAAAAGATTAATGTTACATATGATGTTAATGGCAACGATCCATACCGCATACTTACCTACAAAGATGCCATTGAAGATAGTACTATTTTGAAGATTCTAGTAGACACAAAGAAGTTGAGCTTTATAGAAGTAGATGATGTTTTCGATTTAAAAGTCTTAGAAGATGGACGTTCAGAGATGGCTCGCCAATTGAGAAATAGGGGCTATTATAACTTTACTAAAGACAACTTTCAATTCTTGGCCGATACCACTGTTGGCACTCATCAAGTAGACCTAACAGTTAAATTACTTAATCCAACCGATAGCACAATACATCAACAATACTATATGGGCAGCTCCACTATTTTAAATGGTGTAGATGTTGCAATACTAGAAGATAGCAGTAGGAGGCAAGACTTAGACACTGTTCAGTTTAGAGATATAACCATAATTCAAAATAAAAACGAGTTCTTAAGACCCAGAGCTATATATTATAATATGTTTTTGCGAAAAAACAGAATGTATGCCGATAGGTTGGTAGATCATACCTACACCTCTTTAAATGGATTAGGGGCGGTAAGTCAAACAAACATTAACTTGTTTCCCGCTGTTCGTAACGACTCTAATTTTCTTGACTCTCGTATATCTATTTCCCCTGGAAACTTGCATTGGATGCAATTTGGTGTCGACGGCACAAACTCGGCTGGAGATTTAGGTGTTGCAGCTAATATTACTTACGAACACCGTAATATATTTAAAGGAGCAGAACGTTTGCGTGTAAGATTAAATGGAGCGTATGAGTTTATTTCATCGAGTAGTGTGCCCGAGTCGGTCAACTTGATAGATCAGAACTACTATGAGTATGGTGTAGAAAGTTTTCTGTCTATTCCTCAGCTCATTCTTCCTTGGCTATTAAAGGGCTTAAAACAGCAACCATCAGCTTCAACAGAGTTTTCAGTAGGTCTCAACTTTCAGAAACGCCCAGAATATCTACGTCAGTTTTTTAATCTATCGTCCAAGTTGCAATGGTCAGGTATGGAATGGAAACTAACCAATACAGTAGAGCCACTTGATATAAACTATGTGCGAATGCCATGGAAATCTCAGTTTTTCACCGACGAGTATTTAGGCGATGATAGCAATCCCATATTACGCGAAAGCTACAAAGATCAATTAATTGCACGTACAGCATATAGTTTTTTGTATACCAACACTGGATTAAGAAATCAACCAAAAAATCCATTTAGAATTCGTGCAGGAATAGATTTAGCAGGTCTATTGCCTCGATTGACAACAACTCTTGGTGGAAGCAAAACCAATTCTGATGGATATGAAGAGATTCTTGGTACTACTTATGCTGAGTATATAAAAACTGACTTCGACTTTGCGCAGACTTATCCCTTCGACGATAAAAACAGTTTAGCTATTCACTTCGGTCTGGGTGTTGCTGTTCCATACGGAAATTCTATTGTTCTTCCATTCGAGAAGAGATATTTTGCAGGTGGAGCAAATAGTGTAAGAGGCTGGAGTACACGTACACTAGGGCCAGGGGTTTATCAGCGAAACGACACTGTGCGTGCGGATTTTGTAAATCAAACAGGAGATGTAAAGCTTGATCTTAGTGCCGAATATAGGCATAAACTTACCGAGCTGTTTGAAGTTGCTACTTTTGTGGATGCTGGTAATATTTGGACAATCAAAGAATACGAAGGGCAACCGGGAGGTATGTTTAAATTTAATGAGTTTTACAAACAAATAGCAGTATCGTACGGATTTGGTTTGCGCGTTAACTTAGGTTTTTTATTGCTTAGATTGGATGCAGGCATGAAGGCTTATGACCCAGCCGATACTAAGAAGAAGTTTGTCTTATTGAATCCTAACTTCTCGGATAAATTTGCGCTTCATTTTGCTATAGGATATCCTTTTTAAATACGTTTAGAATAGTTGTATTCATCAACCATACAGCCTATTTGTGGAACAATATTATAATTAGTAGGGCTAAAACTCTCCTATTGTAATGTAGTTATTTATTGATTCAAATCTCACTCACTATTTATACAACTCGTATACTTCTTATAGATAGGTCCATTGTCTCTTATTCTCTAAGCACTTATATATAAGTGAAGCTTTGTTGCTATTAGCAACAATCACTAACTATCGAAAGAGAGCCTAAACCAAACCTTTATGCAAAGCATCACACACATAAGTAAGTTGACTTACTATTGCAAGCATCTTACAACACTTCATAGTGAATTCACTTTCTTAAGTATATCCAAATACTTATCAAAGTTGAGTTGCTAAGTACAAACTACGAAGTAGGTAGGATGTACCCAACAGACTTCACATCCATCCTAATATAGGTAGCGTTGAACATTGAGGAAAGTAGATCCAACCCAATAAAGGTTTTGATCAACAATCTATAAATATCGGACATTCTGTCACAAGGCCTATCCACAATTGAGCAACTCTCTGACATTCTTTCATTAGAGCGGATCTAAGTTATGAAATTCACTTCCAATCCAAAGTTGGAATGGACATAGTTTGAAAAGTAAATGTATAATTCTGGAGTTGGTTCTTAACTGTTCCAGTTCTCCCTAGATGTATTATTGAGCAACTTGGTAGAGGTGGAAGTTCGCAACAAGCTTAAAGCCTTTCAATGTAACAGTGAAAGAAACTCACTTTTAATGTTTAAGAGTTGCTCTCAACAGTAAGTGAACTCTACTTTAAGGTTTAATGATTGCCACTTAACAGTAATCGTAGTTCGCTATTAGGCTTAATGATATGATGACAAGAGTAAATGTAAAGCACTATTAGGGTAAATGTTTTCTACAGAACAGTAAAGATGAACTACTATAGGATAAATGATTGCAGCTTAACAGTAATCATAATGCCCACTTAGGTATAAGGCAACCCATTTAGCAGTGCTTTACACTCCCGACAAGGGTTTAAGGGTTGCTGCAAGAAGAGATGAAATGTTACATCATACATATTGTAACCCTAGTAAACTGAGGTTGCAAACACTTTTATCATTATATGAACTCGCAAGACAAGAAATGGAAACAACCTCTAATGTTTTATTTGTTGCTGATAATAGTAGTGAAACACCCTCCAATGCTTGGAGAAACAATCCTGAGAACACTTCAACTTTGATTCTTGCTCTGACAGTTTGATAACTATGAGTGTTAGGCACGCTTTTTGCAGTGTTATAAATGTGACAATGAGCAATGTATGCCTTTGACGGTAGGATACACTTTACACTCACTGACACAATAAATGATCAGGAAACAAAAACTACTAAAAATAAACAACACCATGGAAAAAATACATGTTAGCTTTGTAAAAGATTTAAGAAACAGAGAGTTCTCTCTGCTTACAGACAATATTGCAGAGATAGTGGCCAAAAGCACAAGTGAAAACGAATCGCTAAAAAAAGCAACACAGAACCTACAATCTCACTATAAAAAGCTTCTGCAACTGAAGGATACAAAGCCTCGTCACTATCTTACCAGAATAATTAAAGAGAAAGTGGACAATCGCACAGAGTATTTAGTGTGCCTACGGATGAGTATAGAGTCATTATTATTGTCGCCCATCCCCCAAGAGCGCGTAGCTGCAGAACGATTAATGTATTGGATAGACCCTTATAGAAAAGTGCTTTTCAAACCTTCTATTGTTGTGCAAACTCAAGCGGTTGAATTTCTAAATTTAGATAAAAGTGAGAGTAAAACTATTCAGGAGCATACAGCACTGCTAAACCTCGACTACATTCTTGATGTAGTAGTGAGTGAAACTGAAGAAATAAAAAGCCTTGTAACAGCGCGTGTAGAAGATAAAGCCCTAAGAGCTACCAATGGCAAACAGGTGAGAGCGGCTGCCTACTACGACTTACGCGTGCTTTTAGATGCAATGAGAACTATATATAATTTGAGTAGCAACGAGCAAGAGGTAGAAGAGATGGTGAAGCTTAGCGAAAAGATAAATGAGAATTTAAAAAGTTTCCGCAGAGAGCTACGCTCACGCAACACAAAAAGGAATAACAAAAAAAAGATTGATGTGGCTGTAGAGAAAATGGTAGGTAGTGAAGCAGATGAAGGTGTAGATTTGGTGGTATTTAAAGATGATGAGGAGCTGCTAGATGAGGCTGAGGTATCTTCTAAATTTTCTACACATAACTTTAAAGAAGCAGATTCAGAACTAAGGCTCGATATAACAAATCAACTAAAAAATGGTAGTTTAAAGGGGAGTGGAGGCATAATGGGTTTTTCGCCAACTATAGATGATAAAAAGCAAGAGAGTGACAATAAATTTCCCTCTTTTGGTATGAGTTGAGTTATAAGCCTGTGTTTACATAAGCTTCAGCTATTTATGTGTTTTTGTTAAATGTGTCTTCATTTATTATATACTGAAAAGCTGTTTTAGATTCAAGCGTAATTATATCTTAATATTCTGACTGTAAGTTAGGTTTGTTAAACTGGTTTGCTTTTATATTTGTGATAAATAGCAATCTCCTAATAATGAGAGTTGTATATTTTTCGATCAAAAACTTATCAACAATTATAGCATTTTAAATGCTCTTTCCTGGGTAGTTCCAAATCTTTTCTTTATAATTGTACTCCATTTCTAAAACAGGAATGACAATTACAGACAGTTAACAAATATACATAATATAACATCTTGGTTCAATGAAAAAAAGAATCTATACGTTTAACGAGGCCTACAAAGCATCTCATTCATATTTCAAATGGGATCAATTGGCGGCTAAAGTTTGGGTTAGTAAATACGCTCTTAAAGATAGTGATGGCAATATCTATGAAGAATCGCCACGAGATATGCATTGGCGTCTGGCTAGAGAAATTGCTAGAATAGAAAACAAGTATCCAAATCCGATTAATGAGGAAGATTTGTTTTATCTTTTCAATAAATTTGATTACTTAATTCCGCAAGGCAGTCCCATGACTGGTATTGGTAATGACTTTCAGGTTGCTTCCCTTTCCAATTGTTTTGTTATTGGCATGGAGGGTACTGCCGACTCTTATGGTGGTATTATACGTATTGATGAAGAGCAGGTGCAATTGATGAAACGCCGAGGAGGTGTAGGTCACGACCTATCTCATATCAGACCTAAAGGTTCTGCTGTGAAAAACTCTGCGCTTACTTCAACAGGGTTGGTTCCTTTTATGGAGCGTTACTCAAATTCTACGCGCGAGGTTGCACAAGATGGTCGTCGTGGTGCACTTATGCTTTCGGTTTCTATTAAGCATCCAGATTCTGCAGATTTTATAGATGCAAAAATGGAACAGGGTAAAATAACAGGAGCAAATGTTTCGGTAAGAATCGACGATGATTTTATGAAGGCTGTTGAGAGCGATGGAATGTACACGCAGCAATATCCTGTTAAATCTAAAACCCCTAAATTTTCGAATGAGATAAAAGCAAAAGAACTATGGTCTAAGGTTGTGCACAATGCATGGAGATCTGCCGAGCCTGGTGTTTTGTTTTGGGATACAATTATCAAAGAGTCGGTTGCAGATTGTTATGCAGATTTAGGTTTTGAAACAGTATCAACTAACCCTTGTGGAGAAATTCCTTTGTGTACTTACGATAGTTGCCGTTTGTTGGCAATTAATCTTTATTCGTATGTAGTGAATCCATTTACAAAAGATGCATATTTCGATTTCGAGCTGTTTGCAAAGCATGTGAGAATTGCACAAAGAGTGATGGATGATATTATTGATCTAGAAGCCGAGAAAATTGAGAAGATTCTTGAAAAAATCAATAACGACCCCGAAGTAGAAGAGGTGAAAAGCGCTGAGCGTCACTTGTGGGAGAAAATAAGAACAAAAACGCTTAAAGGACGAAGAACTGGTTTAGGAACAACTGCTGAGGGCGATATGCTAGCAGCAATGGGGTTGACGTATGGTACTGAAAAAGCAACAGACTTCTCAGAAGAAGTTCACAAAAGATTGGCCCTTAGTGCTTATGCATCATCAGTAGAGTTGGCAAAAGAGCGTGGTGCATTTGAGATTTTTGATAAAGAGAGAGAAAAAGATAATCCTTTTATAAATAGATTGAAAGATGCCGACAACAAACTATATGAAGATATGGTTAAGTATGGCAGACGAAATATTGCGTGTCTTACTATTGCTCCTACTGGTACTACAAGCCTCATGGCACAAACAACTTCGGGTATAGAGCCTGTTTTTATGCCTGTATATAAGCGTAGACGTAAAGTAAACCCAGGTGATGTAAAAACTAGGGTTGATTTTGTTGATGAGAATGGCGATTCGTGGGAAGAGTATGTAGTGTTTCATCAAAAATTCCGCACTTGGATGGAAGCTAATGGTCATTCTGTACACAGAGAGTATAGCAATGAGCAGCTAGATGATTTAGTTAAAAAATCTCCTTATCACAAAGCTACTGCAAACGATGTAGACTGGATGCAAAAAGTAAAGATGCAAGGTAGGATTCAGAAATGGGTAGATCACTCTATAAGTGTAACTATTAATTTGCCAAGCGATGCAACAGAGGAGCTTGTGGGTCAACTATATCTAGAGGCATGGAAAAGCGGTTGTAAAGGTTGTACTGTATATAGAGATGGTTCTCGTGCAGGGGTGTTGATTGCTAACGACGAAGAAAAAGAGAAAAAAGAAGAGGATTGCTTCGAGCTTCCCCAAGTTGTAACTTCTAGACCAACTGAATTGCCAGCTGAAATTATTCGCTTTCAAAACAACAAAGAGAAATGGATTGCTGTTATTGGATTATTGAATGACCGTCCGTATGAAATTTTTACTGGTATAGCCGATGAAGATGATGGATTTCTTCTCCCCAAAAGAGTAACTAGTGGTACAGTTATCAAGGCTTATGATGAAGAGGGTGTTAAACGCTACGACTTTCAGTTTAGAAATAGAAGAGGATACAAAATCACAATAGAAGGACTCGACGGAATGTTTAATCCTGAGTATTGGAACTATGCAAAACTAATTTCAGGAGTATTGCGCTATGGCATGCCCATCGATCAGGTATTAAAGCTTGTGTCGGGCCTAGAGCTTGATAACGAGACTATAAACACATGGAAGAATGGTGTTGAACGTGCTTTGAAGAGATACTTGCCAAGCGAAACCGAAGCTAAGGGAGAGATGTGTCCGGTGTGTAATCACGAAACTCTTGTGTTTCAAGAGGGCTGTTTAACATGCCGTAATTGTGGTGCATCTAAATGCGGATAATTTAATTCACACATATAACATATAGCTAAATAGCTTTATTCGAAATAGAAAAGCAACACTCAAAAGGTGTTGCTTTTCTGTTTTTATTGAATAATGATTTTGTAAATAATCTATATTCTACATAAATCATTGTATTTTTGTATTTATGGACGATAGTTATAAAACCATAGAAGAGATAGCAGAGGGATATATTACTGAACGTAAAAGTAAATTTATCTCTTATGTTATTCCTGTTGAAACCGAAGATGAGGTGAAAGAGATACTTGAAGAGTATCGAAAAAAATATTACAATGCGCGCCATGTTTGTTGGGCGTATATGCTGGGAGAGCTGCGCGATGATTTTCGAGCAAACGACGATGGTGAGCCATCTGGTACAGCAGGCAGACCCATTCTTGGACAAATAAACTCTTTTGAGCTGACCAATGTTTTAATTCTAGTAATTAGATACTTTGGGGGTACATTGTTAGGCACTGGTGGTTTGATTAAAGCATACAAAGAGGCAGCAGCTGCTGCAATAGAAAATGCCAAGATTGTAGAGAAAACAATAGACGATACATTTGTTTTACATTTCGAGTACCCATTATTAAATGAAGTAATGCGCGTATTACATCAATATGAAGAGGTGAGTTGGACACAAAACTTCACCGAAACATGCGAAATGAAGATAGTAATTCGTCAATCTCAGTCTCAATTGCTTTCACAAACATTGTCTGCAATCTACGGTGTGACAGTGTTAGAGGCATAAGAAGAGACTGAGTAATAATCTGATTTAACAACTAATAGACTCAAATAATCGAAATAGTAAGACAAAATTAGTACTTTTGCCACCTGAAATATTTCATTATAATACGTTTAGAATAAAGAAAACATATATATGCAGAAAAATTTGGTAATAGTGGAGTCCCCTGCCAAAGCTAAAACTATAGAGAAATTCTTAGGAAAAGATTTTCATGTAATGTCTAGTTATGGACACATTCGTGATTTACAGAAAAAAGATTTTGGTATTGACATTGAAAACGGATTTATACCAGTTTATGAGGTTCCAGCCGACAAAAAGAAAGTTGTTTCTGAACTAAAAGCTGCTTCTAAAAAAGCAGAAGTTGTATGGCTTGCTTCGGATGAGGACCGTGAGGGAGAAGCTATTTCATGGCATTTGTATGATGAGCTTGGGCTTGACGCTGATAAAACAAGACGTATTGTGTTTCATGAGATTACAAAAACTGCTATTCTCAAAGCTATTGAAAATCCACGCGCTATAGATATTAATTTAGTTGACGCACAACAAGCACGTCGTGTGCTAGATAGAATTGTGGGATTTGAGCTTTCGCCTGTTTTGTGGCGAAAGATTAAGCCATCTCTTTCAGCAGGTCGTGTTCAGTCGGTAGCTGTAAGGCTTATTGTTGAACGTGAGCGAGAGATTCGAGATTTTGAATCTACTGCAGCCTACCGTATAGTTGCAGTATTTACAAAAGAAGAAAACGGACAGACATATGAACTGAAAGCAGAATATAACAAACGATTAAAAACGAAAGAGGAAGCGTTAGCGTTGTTAGAGCAACTAAAAACCTCTTCATTCGAAGTTGCTGATGTTACAATGCGTCCAGCAAAAAAGACTCCTGCAGCTCCTTTCACTACCTCTACATTACAGCAAGAGGCTTCAAGAAAGCTGGGCTTTTCTGTAGGTCAAACTATGATGGTGGCGCAAAGGCTATATGAGTCGGGAAAGATAACCTATATGCGTACCGACTCGGTAAGCTTATCGGGCTTGGCTATTAATGTAGCTAAAACAGAAATTGCATCGCAATACGGAGAAGAGTATGTAAAAGTAAGGCAGTATACCAATAAATCGAAAGGAGCACAAGAGGCTCACGAGGCTATTCGTCCTACTTATATGAATACGCACGAAGTAAGTGGAACTGCACAAGAGAAAAGATTATATAGTCTTATCTGGAAAAGAGCTATTGCCTCGCAAATGGCAGATGCTCAGTTGGAGAGAACCACTGTTAATATAAGTGCATCTGAAGCCGAAGGAAGATTTACTGTTACAGGTGAAGTTATTAAATTTGATGGTTTCTTGCGTGTCTACCTCGAGGGGACTGATGATGAGGATACTGAGAAGGATACAGGTATATTGCCTCCTATTAAGAAAGGCGAACCATTAACAATGATAGAAACTGTAGCCACGCAGCGGTTTACATTAAAACCGCCTCGTTACACCGAGGCTGCGCTAGTTCGCACAATGGAAGAGTTGGGTATTGGGCGTCCATCAACTTATGCTCCTACTATATCTACTATCCAAAACCGTGGATATGTTGAGAAAGGAAATGTTGAGGGGGTTGAAAGAGTATATAATGTAATCAAGCTTGCCAAAAATAAAATAAAAGACACCGACAAAAAAGAGATTGCTGGTGCCGATAAAAACAAACTTATACCTACCGATACTGGCCTTGTAGTAAACGACTATTTGGTAGAAAACTTTGCATCTATCCTTGATTACAATTTTACGGCTAAAGTTGAAAAAGACTTCGACAAGGTTGCTGAGGGTAATGTAGAGTGGCAAAAGTTGATTGAAGAGTTCTACAATGTGTTTCACCCAAAGGTTGAGGCGGCTATAAATGCAAAAACAGAGCACCGTGCTGGTGAGCGCGTGTTAGGAGTTGATCCAAAATCTGGAAGACCGATTGCTGTAAAAATTGGCCGTTATGGTCCACTTGCACAAATTGGCGAGAAAGAAGATGAAGAAAAGCCATTGTTTGCAGGGTTAATGAAAGACCAATCAATAGAAACTATAACTTTGGAAGAGGCTCTCAAGCTTTTTGAGTTGCCTCGTGTAGTGGGTACTTATGAAGAAGCAGAAATGACAGCTGCTGTAGGGCGTTTTGGCCCTTACATTAAGCACGAAGGAAAGTTCTTTTCGCTACCCAAAGAGCTCGACCCTCATACGGTAAAAGAGGATGAGGCTATAGAGGTTATAGAGAAAAAACGCAAGGAAGATAAAGAGAAAATTATTCAAACTTTCGAAGAAGAGCCTGGGTTGATTGTTCAAAAAGGTAGATATGGTCCTTACATCTCTTTTGAGAAGAAGAATTATAAGATACCCAAAACTGTGGTGCCTGAAGAGCTAACGCTAGAAGATGTGAGAAAGATTATCGCTGAAACTGAGCCTTCAAGATCGAGGGCAAAAGGAAAAGCCAAAGCCAAAACAACCAAGGCAAAAGCTAAACCTAAAGCAACGGCTACAAAAACAAAGGCTAAATCAACCACAACAAAAGCAAAATCGACGACTAAGCCAAAAGCGAAAAGTACTACAACTAAAACTACTGCCAAGACTACTCCTAAAAAAGAAAAGTAGTGTGCTGTTGGTTTATATTGAGTTTAACTTGCAAACCTGTAATTATAAAGAGAGGATTATAATATGAAACAGTTATCAAATTCAAGCAAACAGATTGCTACCTTACTTATTGGCTTTTTTACCTCGACTGTAGCTTTGGCGCAAGATTCAATTTCTGCTATTGTTGATGATTTTGAAATAGATACTATAGTTATAGATGATGGCCCTTACTATGCTCAACTTTGGTTTTGGGTAGTTATCGGAATTGTGTTTCTACTTATTTTGGTAGTTTTGCTACGTGGTGGTTCAAGGAAGAGGGTAGAGATAAAAGCAGAAGAGAAATCAGAAGAAAAGACACAAGAGCAAGAAAAAGAGATAAAAGAAAAACCTCAAGAAAAGGAAGTAGAAAACAAGACACAAGAGAAGAAAACAGATAAAGAAGATTAGTTCTTATCTTTTCAATGGGTATATAATAAGATTAAATATAAAAATCCTTGGGAACTGTTGTTTTCAGGGGTTTTTTATTTGTGTTAAGCTTTATAGTAGCGTTTATTAGAAATGTAGCTAAGTTGGATGTACTAGTAGTTTTTGTTTGTAGAAAATATAAAAGCTTTTCAATAAAGAAAAAACCCAGCCACTGCTGCTATAGCAATAAGCAATATAGGGTCTATTTTTTTAAGCGATGCTAAAAATACGGCACTAAAGATAATCCAGCTTTTGTAGTCAATAAAGTTGTTTCCATTAATAAGCATTATTCCAGCAGCAGCAATAAGTCCAATTACAGCTGGTTTTATTCCATACATTGCTGCACGCACATACCTGTTTTCTTTAAATTTGAAGAAGAAAATAGATACCAATGTCATTAATCCAAATGATGGAAGGCTTACTGCAAGTGTGCATACTGCCGATGAATGTACTGCAGAGAAACCAATATAAGTGGCAGAGTTGAAAGATATTGGACCTGGTGTAGTTTGTGAAATAGCTACTATATCTGTAAATTCACCTACTGTAATCCATTCATTTGTTTCTACCACCTCTTGTTGTATGAGTGGCAACATGGCATAGCCGCCACCAAAACCAAATAGTCCGATTTTGAAAAATGCAATAAACATGGAGAGGTATAGTTGAGCAAGTGCCATATTATTTGTTGATTAGTTTTATTATTATTCTTTTATATAGTAGGCCTAATACAATTGCAGCTAATATAATATGGATAGGCGACACATGAAGCAGACCAACTATAAGAGCCACTGCAATTGGTATCCACAAAGTGCCCCATGTAATGTCGGCGTTTTTGCCCATTCTAAGTAGAGGTGCAAAAATAAGAGCAACTACTGCAGGCCTAATTCCTTTAAATACAGCTTCAACACCACTGTTATCTCTAAACTGTGTAAATACAATTACTAATAATAATATAGTGATAAAAGAAGGCAGGATAATACCTAAGCTTGAGAAGATGCTGCCTTTTATCCCTTTTCGTTTGTTTCCAACAAATACAGCAGTATTTAGAGCAATAGGCCCTGGCATAGATTGAGCAAGGGCTAGCATGTCGATAAACTCTTTGTCGCCTAGCCATTTTTTCTTATCAACAACAGCATTTTGTATAAGCGGCAACATTGCGTAGCCACCTCCAAAAGTGAAAGCCCCTATTCTAAAGAAAACTAGAAATATTTCCCAATAAATTTTCATCTTTTTAGATTGTTGTGTTCGATGAGATTAAAAACAAAAGAAAGCAGACTGCATTTAAAAATTTGCAAATCTGCTTTCTCTATATTAAAGCCACATTGGTGGAATAAGACGAAACTCCTTTAGTCAGGATTTGAGTGCTTCGCTATCTCTGTAATTCGCTGTGCATTAAATGCATGTCCCGAAGGATGCGACCCGCCATTAACAGCAAAAACTTAACTCGTTTCATAGATGTAATTGATGAGTTTCCCAATCGACCAATGCGGCAAATTCTTCATCTGATTACATACCAAAAGTATAAAGAATTATTGAGACTACCAAATATATTAGGCTGCATTTTCAACAAATACATGCTAAAAGGCATCTTTTTACTCTGTTTGATAGCTATTTCACTCATTATCTCTCGATTTAGCTATAGTTTCTTCTGTTAATGTGTAATTAACTAAGTCTCCCGATAAATATTTATCATAAGATGCCATGTCTACTAGCCCATGTCCAGAGAGATTAAAGAGGATAGTTTTTGATACTCCTTCTTCTTTTGCTTTCAGCGCTTCTTGTATAGTGGCAGCTATAGCATGGTTAGATTCTGGTGCTGGAATAATACCCTCAGTTTGCGCAAATAAAACTCCTGCTTTAAAAGAGTCTAACTGATTTATAGCTACAGCCTCAACATAACCATCTTTTAGTAATTGGCTCACAATGCTTCCTGCGCCGTGATAACGCAAACCGCCTGCGTGAATATTTGAAGGAGTAAATTGACTGCCCAATGTATACATAGGTATAAGTGGTGTGTATCCTGCTTGGTCGCCAAAGTCGTATCTGAATTTTCCGCGTGTGAGTTTAGGACACGATGCTGGTTCTGCCGCAATAAAACGCGTTTTTTTATCTCCATTTATATTGTGACGAAGAAATGGGAATGTGATACCCGAAAAATTTGATCCGCCTCCAAAGCATCCAATTACAATATCGGGATACTCTTCTGCCATCTCCATCTGTTTTTCGGCCTCAAGACCAATCACGGTTTGATGCAATGAAACATGATTGAGCACACTACCTAAAGCATATTTACAATTAGGTGTTTGTGTAGCAAGCTCTATAGCTTCTGAAATAGCGGTGCCTAAGCTTCCTTGATATTGTGGGTTTTCGGTAATAATTTTTCTACCCGATTTAGTAGACATACTTGGCGAAGGAATAACTTGCGCACCCCATGTTTGCATCATTGAACGACGATAAGGTTTTTGCTCATAGCTAATTTTAACCATATATACCGCTAACTCTAAATCGAACACACTCGTGGCATAAGCCAATGCTGCTCCCCATTGTCCAGCGCCGGTTTCGGTAGTTATGTTTGTAGCACCTTCAATTTTATTGTAGTAGGCTTGTGGCAATGCCGAGTTGAGTTTGTGAGATCCAACTGGACTCACACTTTCGTTTTTGAAATAGATATGTGCTGGGGTGTCTAATGCTTTCTCTAATCCATAGGCTCGCACAAGAGGGGTGGAGCGATAAACCTTGTATTGCTCGCGCACTGGCTCTGGTATATCAATCCAAATATCAGTATCATTTACCTCTTGTCTCGACAACTCCTCAGAAAAGAGAGGGTAGAAATCTTCTGCTCCTATTGGTTTTTTAGTTTCTGGATTAATGTAAGGCTGTGGTTTGTTTTTCATTTCAGCAACAACATTGTACCATTGATGAGGGATTTCATTTTCGGGTAGAATAAATTTTTTTCTTTTTTCCATAATAAGTTTTGTTTCAAATTAATTGATAAAAAGAAACCGCCTGTTGTTTATTAATAAACAACAGGCGGTCTTTTTTGTGATTGTATGTATTATATCAAATAGATATAATTTCTTTAATTATTTGGCATACGCGGTTTCGACCCATTGTTTAGAATGAATTATACACCAACGCCATATGTTTAAAGAATGTCTATTTGTCATTTTTCTCTGTTTTACAACTGCAAATTTAATAGAACTTTTTTAATATGCAAACTTATTGCCACACTTTTCAAACTTTAAGTGTTGTTTTCGTTATTGGTTTTTCAAGTATGGTGTATTTACACTCCCTCTATAAGATATTATCTATATTTTAGATTCTGAGTGTAAGTAATGCTTCTGTAAGTAGTTAAATTCATATTTTAGGAATCTTTTCGGCTTATTTAAACAATAATGGTTGTGTTGAATGAAAATTTATACTTAAATTTGCACAATAGTTATCTTAATGTGCAATTATGACCTCAGTTAATACAAAACAGTTGTTGATGGAAAAAGCTAGACAGCTATTTGCTAAGTCGGGCTTTGAGAATACAACTATGAATGATATTGCCGAAGCTTCTCAGCGCGGCAGGCGTACGCTGTATACTTACTTTAGTAGTAAAAAAGAGATTTACAACGCTGTAGTTGAGTCTGAACTAGAAAGTATGTATGTGAAACTGAGTAAAACTATTGACAAAGAACATACTGCTAGCAATAAATTAATGTTGTTTTTTGTAACACGCCTAGAAATTGTGAAAGAGGTGGTAACAAGAAATGGTACATTGCGAGGCGATTTCTTCCGCGACATATTTAGAGTAGAGAATGTGAGGAAAACGTATGACAAACAAGAGATTCAATTGCTTAAAGGTATACTAGATGAGGGTGTAGCAACTGGTGAGTTTGAAATATTAGACACCGTGAATACTGCTCGAATACTACATTTTGCACTTAAAGGGCTTGAGGTACCATATATAAGAGGGGTTATGACACAAGACCCAAAAGATGTTATTGATCGCAACATTGTTGCCAATATTATATTTCAAGGCATAACTACCAAATAGAACATATATTTTTTAGAACAAATATATTAAAAGAGAATTTATGAAATTATTAGAAGGAAAAACGGCCCTCATAACGGGTGCTGCACGTGGAATTGGCAGGGCTATTGCAATTCGTTTTGCAGAAGCGGGAGCAAACATTGCATTTACTGTACGCAAAGTAGATGATAATATGAAATCACTTGTAGCTGAACTTGAGGCATTTGGAGTGAAAGTAAAACCATATGTATCTGATGCATCAGATTTTGAGGCTACACACAAAACAGTAGATCAGATTAAAGAAGATTTTGGCGCAATAGATATTCTTATCAATAATGCAGGTATTACGCGCGATGGGCTGATGATGCGCATGACAGAAGAACAGTGGGATTCGGTGATAAACGTAAACTTGAAATCTGTGTTTAACTTTATTCACGCAATTACACCTGTTATGATGCGCCAAAAAAGCGGAAGCATCATCAACTTAACCTCAGTTGTAGGGGTTACAGGCAATGCGGGACAAGCAAACTACTCTGCATCGAAAGCAGGAGTAATTGGTCTTACAAAATCTATGGCAAAGGAGATTGGTTCTCGAGGTATTCGTGTTAATGCAATTGCTCCTGGTTTTATCGAGACTGATATGACAAATGCTTTGTCGGAAGATGTGCGTCAGGAGTGGGCAAAACAAATTCCATTACGCAGAGGTGGTTCTGCTAGAGAGGTAGCAGATGTAGCTATGTTTTTGGCTTCAGATATCTCTACTTATATTAGTGGACAGGTTATTAATGTTTGTGGAGGAATGAACACTTAATAGATTTAGTATATATACACTTGCTTATGGTGTATGTAATTATTGCGTCTCTATTTTATTTTTGGGCAGTGGTGTTGTAGGTTCATATGGATTGTATGCAAAACTATTTGCTTGCAATACAATGTAATGTTTTTTATAATTACAATCTCTTTCATGTCTAATATACAGTCTTCATTTAAGACGTTTGAGAGTGAAATGAGTATGTGTTTTGTTAACTAGGTTGTTCAGATTAACATTTACTCGAATGAATAAGCTGTGTTTTTGTTTCTAATTCTAGGTAATTATTTAATTTGCACAACTTTTATTTGGTGAAATATTTTTTGCTTTGTTGTTTAAAGTAAATATCACATAAACTAAAATCTACCACGGTAGATTTCTCAAATATCTCATAAAACTCCCATCTACCATAGTAGATTTGTTTGGACACAGATAAAAATCGATTTCAACGTGGATTTTTGGTCATTTATGGCATATTTCTTGTTTTGTTGTTGTTTTATTTGAGATTCGCTTCACAAAACTCCTTTTTGCCAGGTGGCATTATTCGGCTATCTTCTCTTTTTTCTTTTTTATACTGCAAATCCTTCTTTCAAGGCATAAACTTTGAATGTTGTGCAGAAAATACAACATTTATACTTGTTCTAAACAAATCTACCGCGGTAGATTCAAATTTCATGACATCTTTGTCAAATCTACCACGATGGATTTGATTTACAACTGTTTTAAGTGGTGTTTTTAAGTGAATTATAAAAAACAAGGGCTATTGTTTACGAATCGATACTTGTGCAAACGTTTAAAAAATGCTGTTGTATATAATAACCTCGTAAGCACTGAAAATGCAGTTTTTCAAGAAGGCTTTATGGTGGATTTGATTGGATAACTGTAAAACCGGACATGATTGTAGTTTGTAGAGAGTCAAAGTTAATATATAGTTTCACTGTTGATTCCTTTTAATTATACCTTATGGCATTGAAATACCTACCTCAATAATTCCCCCACAACCTTTTTTCTTTTAATATTACTACATGGAGTTGAATAGCTATGCTTGATGTATCATCATTAATAATTGCTTTTTCCTCCTTTTTTTGTCAAACCTTGCTATATTTGTATATTACAAAAAATAAATAGCGAAAGATTGAATGTATGACAGTACTATACGAAGACAACCACCTTACTATACGAAGACAACCACCTTATTATTGTAAATAAAGCTTCATCAGAAATTGTGCAAGGCGATATAACTGGCGATAAGCCTATGTCGGAAAAGGTGAAAGAGTACCTGAAAGAGAAATACAACAAACCAGGCAATGTGTTTTGTGGAGTAACCCATAGGCTAGACCGTCCAACAAGTGGAATTGTGGTGTTTGCCAAAACCAGCAAAGCGCTTACACGACTCAACAAAATGTTTAAAGACGACAAGGTGGAGAAGGTATATTGGGCTATTGTGCAAAATCGTCCGTTAAGCAAGAAGGGTACTTTAACTCATTATCTTGTTAAAGATGAGAGAAGAAACAAATCGATGGCTTATAATACAGAGCAGAAAAACACTAAAAAAGCTGTGCTCCATTACTCGCTCATTGCCCATTCTAATAACTTTTATCTTATCGAGGTGCAACTAGAAACTGGTCGTCACCATCAGATACGTGTACAATTGGCTCAGATTGGTTGTCCTATTAAAGGCGATTTGAAGTATGGTGCCAAACGCCCCAATAGCGACGCAAGTATTAGCTTGCACGCACGTGGTATATCGTTTATTCATCCTGTGTCGCAAAAAAAGATAGATATTACTGCACCTGTACCCAACGATAATTTGTGGAAGGCATTTGAGAAGAGTGTGATGTAGGGTTTCTTTATCTATGAATAGATAGCATGCCATGTATTTATACAGATTGGTGTCGTAAATTCTGTTTTTGTTACTTTCTTTTCTTTTTTTGATATAAAAGCTATACATTTGCAACCATTAGAAATAATTAAGACAAAAAAAATATGAAACCAACTTTATTAGTATTAGCAGCCGGTCTAGGCAGTCGTTACGGAGGATTGAAACAACTTGATGGACTGGGGCCAAATGAAGAAACAATAATGGACTATTCCATTTACGATGCAGTAAAAGCAGGCTTTGGAAAGGTTGTTTTTGTTATTCGTAAATCGTTTGAAGAGGAATTCAAAGAGAAAGTGACTAAAAAATACGAACACCTTCTTTCTGTTGAGGTTGTTTTTCAAGAACTAGACAACCTGCCCGAAGGTTTTGAGCTAAACCCCGATCGTGTGAAACCATGGGGAACCAACCATGCACTGATGATGGGCAAAAGCGTTATAAACGAGCCATTTGCTGTAATTAATGCTGATGACTTTTACGGAAGAAAAAGCTATGAGGTAATGTGCAACTTCTTGTCGCAACTAGAAGGTAGCAAAAATAAATACTGTATGGTAGGCTACAGGGTTGGCAATACTTTGTCGGAAAGTGGCACTGTAGCACGTGGTGTTTGTGAAACCGACGATGAAAACAATCTTACAGGCATTGTAGAGCGCACACAAATAAAAAGAATTGATGGTGTAGTGAAATTTAAAGATGAGAATGATGTTTGGGTTTCTTTGCCAGACAACAAACCTGTATCTATGAATATGTTTGGCTTTACACCAGATTACTTTGAATACTCTGATCAATTTTTTGTTGATTTCTTGAAAGAGAATGAAGAGAATATAAAGGCTGAATTCTTTATCCCTACTTTGGTAAACGATCTGATTGTTGAAGAGAAGATTGAAATGCGAGTGTTAGATACAACAGCACAATGGTTTGGAGTTACTTATATAGAGGATAGACCTTTTGTTGTAAGCAAATTTAAAGAACTGGTTGATAAGGGCGAATATCCTTCTCCATTGTTCTAAAATATTTGCTCTCTTTTTTTCTTGTGCACATTCTTCATGCTATGCTTTCTGTGGAGATGCTAAGCATAGAATAATGTCGATTTTGGTTGTAGTTTAAAGAGTATACTGGCAAAGTAGAGAATGTAATGTCGGACTCGTTTGATATGGAATTGATAGGAATAAATAACTAAAAGAGAAAAACTGCAGAGAAATCTTAAAGAAGACGCTCTTATTCTAGTTATTTGCAATTATATGTTTTATAACACATATAGTTTGATGTAATAATTGATTTAGATGTGTTATTTTTACACGAATGTAAAACATGCACACAATAACACTTAATATATATGGATTCTACTGGAAATAATACAAAGAGCGGACTCGTTCTCGACGCGTTCAGAAAGTTAGTTGATAAAAAAAACACAGACCTGTTTGTTCTTACTAATACAAATGGATGTGAACTGACAGTTACTAATTATGGAGCGAAGATTGTATCGCTTATGGTTCCCGATAAAGATGGCACATTGGTTGATGTTGTTACAGGTCACGATTCTATTGATGACTACTTAGCTTCTAGTGAGCCTTACTTTGGAGCAGTTTGTGGACGAACAGCCAACCGAATAGCTAATGGAAAGTTTGAACTTGATGGCAAAAGGTGCGTGGCAACTCTATAAAGCTACAATATTTGTCGGTAGATGGTGAAGAAGGATATCCAGGCAACTTAACTGTTACTGTTACCTACACTGTAACTAATGAAAACGCAGTGATAATAGATTACAAAGCTACTACTGACATGCCAACCATCCTAAATCTTACCAATCACTCTTACTTTAACTTGTCGGGTGCAGGCAATCCATCAATCAACGATCATATTCTAACCATAAACGCAGATACCTATCTCCCCACCGATGCAACAGCCATTCCTTATGGTCCTGCCGATGAGGTGAAGGGAACTCCTATGGATTTTACCACCCCTCATACTATAGGGTCTAGAATAAACGAAGATTTTCAACAACTATTGTACGGAAAAGGTTATGACCACACGTATGTGTTGAATAAAAAATATAAAGACGAGTTTTCATTTTGTGCACGTTGCGAATCTCCAATAACAGGAATTGTTATGGAGGTTTACACATCAGAGCCAGGTATGCAATTATATACTGGCAATTGGATGACCGATAAACTGATTGGAAAAAACGGACAAACCTATCCAAGTAGAGCAGCTGTTTGTTTCGAAACTCAGCATTATCCCGATAGCATAAACAAACCTGAATATCCAACTACGGAACTTCATCCAGGTAAAACATTCAACTCTAAAACTTCTTTCAAGTTTACTGTTCAAAAATAAAAGACAACAATTTATCAAGATACATATACATCAAAAACAATTATTAATAAAATCAAAATGAACAAACTAAAAACAAATTCTCAAAGCTATTTGGGCCCATTTATCACGATGGTGATTTTGATGTCCCTCGTAGGGTTGATTACTAGTATCAATCAACAGTTTCAGGCGCCCATGCAGGCAGCATATCTTAGACAAGCAGGTGATTTAGAAAACACATTGGCTACGCTTATCAACTTTTCGTTTTTCTTGGCATACCTAGTTATGGGTAGTGCAGCAGCAAAAGCAATTGACAAAGTTGGTTATCGTGGTGCTCTTATCCGTGGTTTAGTTATTCTGCTTGTAGGATTCACGCTTTTCGAGCTTTCAGCGCTTCAGTTTACAATGTTTCAAAACACTGTTACTATTGCAGGTGCAACTATTCCTTATGCTTACTTTATTTTCCTACTCGGATCTTTTGTAGCAGGTACTTCTTTAACTTTTTTGCAAGCTGCAATTAATCCTTACTTAGTGGCAAGTAAAGTTCCAGGCACAAGTGGCGTTCAACGTCAAACTATTGCTGGAGCCGGTAACTCGTCTATGACAACTATTGGGCCACTTATTGTTGCCTTTTTAATATTTGGAGGTAAAGAAGCTGACGAGATAAAAGTAAACTCACTCTTTTTACCAATTGCTATCCTTATTGGAGTTGTGGCAATTTTAGCAATTGTATTGAAAAATATAAACTTACCAGACATTGAAGGTAGTACAGCCGAAAAAGATGAGATATTACCCAAAAGTGTATGGAGTTTTTCTCACTTGACACTTGGTGTGATAGCTATTTTCTTTTATGTAGGTGTTGAGGTTGCTGTTGGAGCAAACATCAATCTTTATGCTATTTCGTTGAAAGATGTTGATGGTAACAGTTTGTATACAATTGGGCAAGCAGCCAAAATGGCTTCACTTTATTGGGGAGGTATGCTTGTAGGTCGTTTGTTTGGTAGCTTTGTAAGTAAGATATCTGCCAATGTGCAATTATTGTTTACTACAATAGGTGCAGGAATTTTGGTGGTTCTTTCTATGATGACTGGCAATCCTTGGTTACTTGTAGGTGTAGGTTTATTCCACTCAATTATGTGGCCTGCAATTTTTGCTTTAGCTATTGAAGGTTTAGGCAGATATACATCTAAAGGTTCGGGTGCATTAATGATGGGTGTTGTAGGTGGAGCTATTCTTCCGTTCACTCAAGGAGTTTTTGCCGACGTATTGGGAAGCTGGCACTGGACATGGGCTCTTGTTATAGTTGGTGAGATTTACTTACTCTACTATGCACTTTATGGTTACAAAGTAAAACAACGTGACGAGGCTGTTGCTTAAACACCCTTTAATACTAAAAGAATAAATAATTATAAGGCTTTGCCCGAGTTTAAAAGCTTTGGCAAAGACTTATTTCTATAACAATCATAAACCTTGAATTGATTATGACAAAAGATATAGTACTTAATAAGTTTAAAGAACATTTCGGAAATCAAACCCCTGAAGTATATACTTCTCCAGGTAGAGTAAATCTGATAGGAGAACACACAGATTACAATGGAAGCTTTGTGTTTCCAGGCGCAATTGACAAAGGAATGATTGCCGCCATTAGACTAAACGGAACTGATAAAATAACCGCTTATGCGCTAGATTTGGATGAGAAATCAGAATTCGGATTGAACGAAGAAGATTTACCAAATGAAGGATGGGCAAAGTATATTTTTGGTGTTTGTAGAGAAATCATCAAAAGAGGTGGTAAAGTAGAAGGATTCGATACAGTTTTTTCTGGCGATGTTCCTCTTGGGGCAGGTATGTCTTCTTCTGCTGCACTCGAAAGCACTTATGCTTTTGCATTAAACGATATGCTGAATCTTGGGATCGATAAATTTGAGTTGGCACGAATTGGTCAATCTACAGAGCACAACTATGTGGGTGTAAAATGTGGTATAATGGATCAGTTTGCTTCTCTTTTTGGGAAAAAAGGACATCTAATACGTTTGGATACTAAATCGATGGAGTATGAATACTTTCCATTCGATCCAAAAGGGTATAAGTTGGTACTTTTAGATACACGTGTGGCACACGAATTAGCATCTTCTGCTTATAATAAACGCCGCGAATCGTGTGAACGTGCTGCTAAAGCAATTAGTAAGAATCACTCAGAAGTTGAGTTCTTGCGAGATGCAACTATGGATATGCTCAACGAGGTGAAAGACGATATTACAGAAGAAGATTATATGCGTGCACAATATGTAATTGAGGAAACTCAGCGCGTTATAGATGTTTCCGATGCATTGCAGAGACATGACTATGAAACAGTAGGTGAGAAAATGTATGAAACGCATCACGGAATGAGTAAGCTTTATGAAGTGAGCTGCGATGAGCTAGACTTCTTAAACGATTTGGCTAAAAAACACCACGTAACCGGTTCGCGTGTTATGGGTGGTGGTTTTGGTGGTTGCACAATCAACTTAGTAAAAGATGGTTTGTATGATCAGTTTATAATAGATGCTAAAGCTGAATTTAAGGAGAAATATGGACATGATCCTAAAGTGTATGATGTTGTGATAAGCGATGGAGCACGAAAACTCTAACTACTTAACCTAATAACCTGAATTTATTTTAAGAAGTTGGAGACTCGTTTGCGAACTAGTTTCTAACTTCTTTTTTTTAATAATACCCTATTATGAATAACCAATACTATAAAAACAACCCTAAGTTTTTAGTTGCAGCCGACTGCATTATCTTTGGATTTAAAGACAAAGAACTACATGTTTTACTCACACGCCGACCTGTAGAACCTATGGCCAATGAGTGGTCGCTTATGGGAGGCTTTGTTGATGAAAACGAAAGTTTGGAAGATGCTGCTAAAAAAGTTCTGTTTCGATATACTCAGCAAGAAGGCATTTATATGGAACAGGTAAATGCTTATGGCGAGGTTGATAGAGATGCTGGTGGCCGTGTGATTTCTGTAGCATTTTACGCACTTGTTAAATTAGAAGAGTTTGATACTAGCCTAGCACAACGCTTTGATGCGCGATGGACAAATATAAAAGAGTTGCCACAGCTTGTTTTTGATCATAACAAAATGGTTAACGATGCATTAACATTATTACAATTGAAGGTTTCGATGCAACCAATTATATTCAAGTTTTTTGACGAGAAATTTACCTTGCCAGCGTTGCAAGATTTATATGAAGCTATTTATCAGCGTGAAGTTGATAAACGCAATTTTAGAAAGAAGCTATCATCTATGGATATATTAGATAAGCTTGATACAAAAGATACAGAATCGTCTAAAAGAGGAGCTTATTATCATAAATTCAACGAGGATAAATATAATGAGTTTTTGGCAACCGGCAAATACTTCTCATTGTAGTAGACCAGTAATTAGAATACAATATAATGTTTCACAAAACTGAAGGTGTGGTTTTAAGTGCTGCTAAGTACAACGATAGATTTTCGATAGCTCAGGTATTTACCTCAGATTTTGGAAGAACAGCCTACTTAGTGCCTATCACTAAAAGTAAAAAGCGCAAGATTAATCATGCGCTTTTTTTTCCTCTTTCTGTTATTGATATGGAGGTAGAGCATTTTCCTCTGCGCGATATCCATCGTTTGAAAGATGTGCAGCGTCAGTTTCCCTTATACTCTATCAATGTGAATGTTGTAAAACTGTCTATTACTTTCTTTTTATCAGAGTTTCTTACTAGGGTGTTGCAAGAGACAAATGAAAATAGGGTAATCTTTAGTTTTATAAGAGACTCTATTGCAACATTAGAGGAACAAGAGAAAGGACTGGCAAATTTTCATCTTGTATTTATGTTTAAACTAACCCAGTTTTTAGGAATTGCACCTAATTTAGACAATTATAATAAGGGTGCATATTTCGATTTGCAAAATGGATTTTACTCACAAGGCAAACCATTACATAATCACCACCTCACTTTGCAACAAAGTAACTATTTAGATATATTTAAACAGATAAATTATCAAAACATGCATCTTTACAAATTATCGCAAGGCGATAGAAACAAGATTATCAATTATATGTTAGATTATTATAGAATGCATGTGTACAATTTTCCTGAGATTAAGTCGTTAGAGGTTTTGCGAGATATGTATTAAATGGCAAGGTGGTAGTCTAGTTTGGACTCGTATTTTAATTGATATAGGCTTACACCTATTTGTTTTTCACCTCAAAAGTTCTGTAAACTAACGTTTTTCCGTTTGTTTCTATTGTAAACCACTCACCAAGCGATTCATTAAGTGTGCCTTTCCACAAATTGTCTAATATCATACTGTTTAATGGAAACTTTAAGTTGTGAGAAGTAATTGGGCTATTGTCTATATTAAAAATAGAAACCTGCTGCCCGGCTATGCTATTAAACCTTGTTGTAGACGATATAGGGGTAAAAATTCCGTAGTCGGTTATTAATTCCACGTCTACGCTGTTCATATACTCCAACAAAAGCGAAATGTTGCCCAATGTATGGTCTTCTCTTTTGCCTGTTGCAGCAACAATTTTAATTTTGTTTACTCCTTTCTCAATACAATAGTTTACTGCTTTTGTTAGGTCGTTGGTATTTTGATCGGATATAAGCAGAAATTTGTGTGCATATTGCTCTTTAAGTGTCGATGAAATAGAGTCTCCGTCTCCAATAATAATATCGGGCATGATATTATTATCTAATGTAGCTTGTAATGCTCCATCAAGACATATTATATATGAAGCTTTTTTTATACACGATTTTGGGTATTTGTGTGTTGGGAAATCTCCGTTACCAATAATAACTGTCTGCTCACTCTTTGATTGATTCATTATTACGAGATTGAAATTATTTTCCAAATAGCATCTACCCAATAACTCTCAGCGTTGAGCGATGGAACATATATAAACTCTTCTCCTCCTGCTTTCATAAATAGTTTTCTTGCTTCTATATCAATATCAAACAGTGTTTCTAAATTATCGACAGGGAAACCTGGTGCTATAATCACTATTTTCTTCCATCCAAGCTTTGGTAGGTCGGCAATATCTTTATCTAAAAAAGGACTTAACCAGCCTTTGCCACGTTGCGATGAGTAAAATAGCAATGTTTTATTTGGATTTAACTCCAATTCATTTGTTAGTAGTTGATTTGTTTCTTTTAGTTGATACACATAATCAAACTCTTTGCCTTTTTTCCAGGCTTTTCGTACTTGATGAACAGGGAGACTATGATAGGAAAAAACTAAACGATCGAAATCGTCTGGTAAATACGGTCTTGTGTGAGTAGCCAAAGCATCTATAAAAGCTGGGTGATTGTAATATGGGTCTATAATTTTAATCTTAAACGGATAGGATTTTTTATTATATACACGCATTACTTCATCGTTTGTTGTTTGTGTAGACGATTGTGCGTAGTGAGGTATCAACGGAAATATAACAACATCGGTTAGGTTGTTGCATTTTTTTTGTAAAGCATCAAAAGCCGACTCAATAGAAGGTGCCCCGTAGCGCATAGCTATTTCTACGGGAACATCCTTCTGTTGTTGCAACTTTTTGGCTAGTTCTTGCATGTAATAAAGAATTGGTGATATTGCAGGTTCGTTTTTACGCCAAATAAGTGAATATTTACCCAAAGATTTGGATGCAGACATTGGTGCAATTACTTGACGGGCAAGAAATTTGAATGCAGGTTGATACTTATCTGCTACCAAAGGGTCGGAAAGCATATCACCAATAAACTGCTCTACTGCC
>CAJDVE010000001.1_pt1 | contig 27220 bp, 24 predicted proteins | sample 7391271 | NCBI WGS metagenome assembly CAJDVE01 (sample SAMEA7055701, study PRJEB34461) | soil metagenome | biome: terrestrial ecosystem; feature: Peninsula; material: soil | place: Antarctica | collected 2016
ACTTGTGCAAATATACTATGTTTGAGTTATATATTGACAAAAGGTTTAGAAATTGTCTGTTTCACTAATAGCTAAAAGGATTATCTAGATTAGAAATAGGTGCGCATGGCTAGTGCAAATCTCTTAATTGTGCTGATGTTTTTGTGAGATAAAACTCAGGTATGCCCATAGAAGTCTTTAATAACATTATTTGGGGTGGGGAGGGTTGCAAAACAAAAGAACAGGTTGCTACCGCGATGAAATAGTGAAAATTTCAACGGGTAGACCTGTCCCTTTATATCTTGCAAATAAAACAAGATAATTCTTAGTTCTTATCTCTTAATTCTTAACTCTATTACTAAGCGCCTTCTTCGTCTTTGCGTTTGCCTAGTTCTTTATCAAACATATAAATAGCATGTCCTTTATCACCAACAAGGTCTTTTTCCTCGCGTGCAATAGTAACTAAGTCGTTGATAAGTGCAGTTACCACTCTCTCATGTTCCAAGGTGTCTTTAAAAGCATCTGATAGTGAGTTCCAGCTTGTATCTACTTTTTCGATTGGTTGAAGCTCTACTTTACTGCCTTTAGATGCCATGTACTGCATAAATTTCATTGCGTGCTCTTGCTCTTCATGAAACTGTTGTGTAAACCAATTAGCAACTCCCGGAAGTCCTTCGTGGGTGAAGTGAGCTGACATTGATAAGTAGAGGTATGCAGACCATAGCTCGGCATTGATTTGTTTGTTGATTGCGTCTTCTAGTTTTTTACTTAGCATAATTTCTTTTTTTTTGTAAGTTTGTTCTATTTTAAATCAATACATACTTGTATTTGATTCGTATAGTATAATAAACAGATAACTCTTTTGATTGTTTTTGTAAATCCAAATTCTTTGATGATTATAGATGTGTTGATGCAGAATTTGCATTTTGATTGCATTAATTAAGGGCAAAAAGAAAGAGTAAAATTCTTATAAATGAAATTAATAACTAAATTTGTAGCTAAATCTGAAATAAGATAGTTTATATATCAAATTATATACGCTCAAACAAAGTTATGATTGAACACGAAGGAACTATAGATAATATAAACGGAAACGAATACACTATACGTATCACACAAAGCACTGCTTGTAGCGAGTGTCATGCAAAACATGCATGTATAGCTGCCGATACCAAAGTAAAAATGGTAGATGTAGTAGACACTTCTGGTAGGTTTAAAATGAATGAGCGAGTTTTACTTTCGGGTAAAACTTCAATTGGTTATAAAGCTATTTTATGGGCATTTGTGTTGCCATTGATTCTTCTGATGGGTGTGGTGTTTGTATCTATTTCTGTATGGCATATGGGCGAGCTTCAAGCGGCACTAATTGCACTTGTTTCTCTTGTTCCTTATTACGCCTTTCTATATTTTATGCGTGAGAAGATGAGTGAAAAACTAGCATTTACAATAAAAAAACTAAACTAATTATTAGGTATGAATATGATGTTAATGGCGGTAGGTATATTGGGAGCCGTAGGCGCCAGTGGAGCTACCATCTTATATTTCATTGGTCAGAAATTTAAAGTATACGAAGATCCTCGCATAGAGCCTGTTCAAGATGCTTTGCCAGGTGTAAATTGTGGTGCATGTGGTTTTCCTGGCTGTAATTCTTTTGCTATTGCTTGTGTTGAAGCAGAAGAGCTTGAAGGACTTAACTGTCCGGTAGGTGGAGCCGAAACAATGGCAAAGGTTGCCTCTGTACTTGGAAAAGAGGCAGGCAAATCAATCAAAAAGATTGCTGTTGTTCGCTGTAATGGTACTTGTGAGAATCGTCCACGAAAAAATGAATATGATGGAGCTTCAAGCTGTGCTATAGCTGCGCAGTTGTATGGTGGCGATACTGACTGTTCGTTTGGATGTTACGGATTGGGCGATTGCGAGGCGGTGTGTCCGTTTGATGCAATACACATTAATCCTGTAACGCTTATACCAGAAGTTGACGAAGAGAAATGTACTGCATGTAATAAATGTGTGGTGGCTTGTCCTAAAAATATTATCGAGCTACGAAAGCAAGGACCCAAATCACGTCGCATTTTTGTGAGCTGTGTCAACCAAGATAAAGGAGCGCCAGCACGTAGAGCATGTGAGGTAGCATGTATTGGCTGTGGAAAGTGTGTGAAAGCTTGTCCGTTTGATGCCATTACTATGGAAAACAACCTAGCTTATATAGATGATGATAAGTGTAGACTGTGTCGCAAATGTGTGCCTGTATGTCCTACAGGATCGATATGGGAGTTGAATTTTCCTCCTCCACGCATAAAAGAGCCAAAGGCTGAAGCTGCTGAAGTTGATGCCTAGTTTGATAGAAGAAATAATGAGTTAACGAATATAACTAAATAAAAGAGTAATTGGTTCATCCCAATTTGGAGAACTAAACATTTCGAAGACGATTAATCGGTTACTTATATATTGTATGTTAAAAACATTTCGAATTGGTGGTATACACCCAAAAGAGAATAAATTTTCCGCAGGAAAAGCTATTGAGTCTATAGCGATTCCAAGCGAGGTAGTTGTTCCACTATCCCAGCATATTGGGGCGCCCTGTCAGCCTGTTGTAAAGAGAGGCGATATGGTGAAAGTGGGCACATTGCTGGGCAAAAGCGTGGGCTTTGTGTCGGCAAATATACACTCGCCTGTTTCTGGAAAGGTAAAGAAGATAGATAGTGCACTTGATGCAAGTGGTTATAAGCGCAATGCTATAACAATAGATGTAGAGGGCGATGAATGGGAGGAATCCATTGATAGAACCGATACCCTTGTGCGAGAGTGTAACCTGAGCCCAAAAGAGATTATTGATAAAATAGCGACTGCTGGTATAGTAGGTATGGGCGGGGCTACATTTCCAACCCATGTAAAACTTACTCCTCCTCCTGGCACAAAAGCTGAGGTGCTTATTATAAATGGGGTAGAGTGTGAGCCTTATCTCACAGCCGACCACACATTGATGATGGCCAAAACAGAAGAAATTCTTGTTGGTACTCAACTGCTCATGAAAACAGTAAATGTAAACAGGGCTGTTATTGGTATCGAAAACAATAAACCCGATGCAATAGCTAAATTTAGAGAAGCTGTTAAGTCGTATTCGGGCATAGAGGTGCAGGCGCTAAAAGTGCAATATCCACAAGGTGGTGAGAAACAGCTAATAGATGCTGTAATGCGCAGACAAATACCAAGTGGTGCGCTGCCAATATCTGTTGGAGCTATTGTTCAGAATGTGGGTACTGCCTTTGCAGTATATGAAGCCATTCAAAAAAACAAACCTTTAGTAGAGCGTATAGTAACTGTTACAGGGAAAGATGTTACAAACCCTTGTAATGTGTTGGCGCGCATTGGTATTCCGCTTAGCAATTTAATTGAATTTGCTGGAGGCCTGCCCGAAACCACTGGTAAGGTTATTAGTGGTGGTCCTATGATGGGTAAGGCTGTTGCAAGTATTGATATACCTGTAACAAAAGGCACATCGGGTGTTCTTATTGTTCCTACACTTGAGGCACGACGCAAAAAGATGAAAGATTGCATAAAATGTGCAAAGTGTGTAAGTATTTGTCCTATGGGACTCAATCCAACTACTTTGATGACACTTACAGAATATGAAGTGTGGGACAAAACCGAAAAAGAGAGAATTACCGACTGCATTGAATGTGGGTCATGTAGCTTTATATGTCCTTCAGACAGACCTTTGCTTGATTACATCCGTTTAGGTAAGGGTAAAGTAATGGGTATTATGCGTGCCAGAAAAAACTAAATAATTAATACAAACTTCAAAATATTGAATCCTACAACAAAGGATTTGGACTATGAAAAATAAACTTGTAGTATCACCTTCACCACACATTCATAGTGGAGACACTATTTCAAAAAACATGTATGGAGTGCTTATTGCTCTCGTGCCTGCTTTTATTGTCTCGCTTTATGTGTTTGGTCTCGACGCTTTAATAATAACTGCGTTTTCGGTACTCTTCTGTATCATTACAGAATATGGAGTGCAGCGTTTCATGTTTAAAAAGGAGCCTACAATAATGGATGGCTCTGCAGTAATTACAGGCGTATTGCTCGCTTTTAATGTTCCATCAAACCTACCAATATGGATATTGGCAATTGGTGCAATTGTTGCTATTGGTGTAGGTAAGATGTCGTTTGGCGGACTGGGGAATAATATTTTCAACCCCGCATTGCTTGGACGTGTGTTTCTATTGATTTCGTTCCCAACTCAAATGACTTCGTGGCCTTTGCCAAGTACAGTTGAGGCAATAGATGGGATGACTGCTGCAACCGTTCTTGCAAATATTAAATATAATCCATCTGCACTGCCATCAATCTCAGATATGTTTTTTGGTTTAGAGAGTGGTTCTATTGGTGAGATGAGTGTTATGGCCTTGTTGTTAGGTTTGGTGTATATGTTGTGGAAGAAAATTATAACATGGCATATTCCTATTTCTGTACTTCTCTCGGTAGCTGTTTTTGCTGGCGGAATGTACTTGATCGATCCTTCTCCTGTTAATAATCCTTTGATTCATCTTCTTTCGGGAGGTCTTATGTTGGGGGCTGTGTTTATGGCTACAGATTATGCCACTTCGCCCTTATCACATAAAGGTATGATTATTTATGGTATCGGTATTGGAGTTATAACTATGTGTATTCGTTTGTGGGGTGCATATCCTGAGGGAGTTTCATTTGCAATTTTGATAATGAACGCATTAACTCCATTAATTAATAACTATGTGAAACCTAAAAGATTTGGGGAGGTAGTGAAAAATGGGTAAATTAAAATCATCGTATAAAAACATGCTTTTGTCTCTTTTCTTTATTTGTTTACTTGCTGCTGGCTTGCTAGCTAAAGTGAATGATATGACAGAAGCGCCAATTGCCGAAGCTAAAGCACTGAAGCTTGAAGAGGCTATAAAGAATGTAGTTCCAGCGTTTGACAACAACCCTGTAGCTGAGTCGTATAAAGTGGCAACCGATGGCGGAGACTCTTTGCTTGTATATCCTGCCAAAATGGGAGACGATATTGTTGGTTTTGCTGTAAATAGTTATTCAAACAATGGCTTCTCGGGCAATATTCAAGTTATGGTAGGCTTTGATACACAAAATTCGATTGTGAACTATGCCGTATTATCGCATGCCGAAACTCCAGGTTTAGGCTCTCAGATGGTGGATTGGTTTAAACCTCAAGTACAAGAGTTTAGTTTGATTGAGAAACTTTTTGGTTTCCAGGTTAAACAATCTGAGGCCAATAGTTCTATTATTGGTAAAAACCCAGAGACTACAAAGTTTGAGGTTACAAATGATGGAGGAGATATTGATGCTATAAGTGCATCAACAATTACATCTCGCGCTTTTCTTGAGGCTGTGAGACGAGCATATGCTGCATACACCGAAAGTGAAAACTACACAAGTACCGGTGCAACAATTGCAATAGAGGATGAGGTAACTGAAATAAAAGAGAACTAAGTTATGACTAAAAATATAAAGATATTATTTAACGGTATTATTAAAGACAACCCAGTGTTTGTGCTCCTATTGGGTATGTGTCCAGCGCTTGCAACAACAAGCTCGGCTATTAATGGTATGAGTATGGGGCTGGCAACGATGTTTGTGTTGGTATGTTCAAACATTGTAATTTCATTGTTGAAAAACTTAATTCCTGACTTGGTTCGTATTCCAGCGTTTATTGTGGTAATTGCAACTTTTGTAACTATTGTAGAGATGATGATGAATGCTTTCTTACCTGCTTTAGCTGATAGTTTAGGTATTTTTATTCCTCTTATAGTTGTAAACTGTATTGTACTGGGTAGGGCAGAGGCTTTTGCTGCTAAAAATAATGTGCTATCTTCTCTTTTTGATGGGCTTGGTATAGGATTGGGTTTTACACTTGCTCTTACCGTGCTTGGTGTTACCCGTGAGTTCTTAGGCTCGGGTAAGATGTTCTCTGTATCTATTTTTCCAGAAGACTATGGAATGACGCTGTTTGTTCTTGCACCAGGAGCATTTATTGCTTTGGGTTATCTTGTTGCTGTTTTTAATAAACTGCAACGTAGATAATAATTTGAACCATCTGTTTTGTCGCATTTGACAATCAGTTGTGAAATAAAAAATATAACATATTAGATAAAGATATATTATGGAATACATTGGAATTATTATAGTTGCCATTTTTGTCAACAACGTTGTATTAGCGCAATTCTTAGGAATATGTCCATTCTTAGGCGTATCCAAAAAAGTAGATACAGCAATTGGAATGGGAGCAGCTGTTACTTTTGTACTAACTATCGCTACCATTGTTACCTTTTTATTGCAAAAGGGACTTTTAGAACCATTTGGCTTAGAATATCTACAAACAATTACATTTATACTTGTAATTGCATCATTGGTGCAAATGGTTGAAATTATTATCAAAAAGGTTTCGCCGCCACTCTATCAAGCCTTGGGTGTTTTCTTACCTTTAATTACTACCAACTGTGTTATTTTAGGGGTGGCAATTTTAGTGATACAAAAAGACTATACATTAGTATCTTCGATAGTATACGCTGTAGCTACTGCTGCAGGTTATGCATTGGCCTTAATTATATTCTCTACTATAAGAGAGCAGTTGGCACTAACAAAAGTGCCAAAAGCAATGCAGGGCGTTCCTATAGCACTAATAACTGCTGGCATTTTAGCTATGGCTTTTATGGGCTTCTCTGGTATCGATCAAGTTTTTTAAGCAAGACAATCAAACGATTAAACTCTATTTCTCTAATGTAATATGCATTATATTAAAAAAATGTTTTATCTTTGCACCCTTAATATAGAGGGGAGGTTATAGAAACATTCGGGAAATACTGTAAATCAACATATTAAAAAAGACTCGATAACTACATCAAGAAATTGTTGTAGGGTGAAAGTTATGCCATACAGTAAGGCTGATTTTCAATATAATCATTAACTCAAGAAATTTAAAAATAAAAAAATTACACATGATAATTGTTCCATTAAAAGAGGGCGAAAACATTGAAAGAGCTCTCAAAAGATTCAAAAGAAAGTTCGAAAGAACAGGTGTTGTAAAAGAATTACGCAAACGCAAAGCATTTATTAAGCCATCTGTTGATAGACGTAAGAAAAGACAGCATGCTATTTATGTACAACAAATGCAAGATGACGAGGATTAATTTGCGTTTTTGATTTATTTTTTCTTATCTTCGTAGTCAATAAAATTGAATTATGTTGAAGGAAAAATTTATAAACTATCTCCGTTATGAGAAGAACTGTTCTTCTCATACGGAGATTTGTTATTTTAAAGACCTCACACAATTTCAAAACTTTATAACTGATGAGGTGGGTGAATTTGATCCTTTGACTATAGATACCGATCTTATACGTATGTGGATTCTTCATCTTATGGAGAAGGGTAATAAACCAACTACTGTAAATAGAAAGCTGAGTACATTAAAGTCCTTTTATAGGTTTCTACAGAAAAAAGAGCTGTTGGAGGTCAATCCCGCTCTATATATACAAGGACCAAAGATGGAGCAAAGGTTGCCATCTTTTGTAAAGCACTCAGATATGCTTAAGGTTTTATCCTCAGATTTGTTTACAGATGATTTTGAAGGGTGTAGAAATCTTTTTATTATAGAATTGCTCTATTTAACAGGATTGCGAACCGAAGAACTAGTAAGATTAAAGGATACAGATGTAGATCTATTTTCAAATGTTTTGCATGTTCATGGTAAAGGCAACAAGGATAGGCTGATACCTATAAGTGAAAAAACAAATAAGCTCTTTACAGAATATATTAAAATAAGAAACAAGGAAATAGAAAACAGAACACCCTACTTGTTTGTTAGAAAGAGTGGAGAGCAACTTTACAATAGGATGGTATACGCAATAGTGAATACTCATCTGTCTGAAGTGAAAACTCTTTCAATGAAAAGTCCGCATGTTTTAAGGCATTCATTTGCAACTGTAATGTTGAATAATGGTGCTGAAATAAATTCGGTTAAGAACTTGTTAGGACATGCTAGTTTATCGTCAACACAGATTTACACACATGTTACATTCAAAGAACTTAAAAAAGTATATAACAACGCTCATCCCAGAGCATAAATTTTAAGGAGGATAATTATGGAATTAACAATTCAATCAGTTAACTTTGAGGCTTCAGATCAATTAAAAGCCTTTGCAGAGAAAAAAGTAAACAAGCTACTAAGGTTTACCGAAGATATTATACAATCAGAAATGATTATGAGGCTTGTTAGACCTGATGCACCAAATAATAAAGAGGTTTCTATAAAATTGAATATTAAACACGCAGAAAGTTTTGCAAGTAAGACTGCAGACACCTTTGAAGAGGCTGTAGATTTATGCGTTGAGGCCTTAGAAAAGCAAATAATACGTGTAAAAGAGAAAAAAACAGGGAAATAATGAAATATCTTTCGATTTCCTTTGGTTATGAATAAAAAATATCTACCTTTGCGACCGTTTCTTTGATATATGACATTAACGATTAAGAATCGTAAAGTAGATATGCCTCTTTAGCTCAGTGATAGAGCAACTCACTTGTAATGAGTAGGTCGTTGGTTTGAATCCGACAAGAGGCTCAAAGTATTTGAATGATTTATTAAAAGTTTTTTCAAAAACAGAGTAATTAAGTTTTAAGGGCAGTTACCAGAGTGGACAAATGGGGCTGACTGTAACTCAGCTGGCTACGCCTACGGTGGTTCGAATCCATCACTGCCCACTAAAACTAGATCCAATTTACAGTTACTATTGCTATTTGTTTAGAGTTAGATAGTTGTATTTAGGATTGATTGCGGAAGTAGCTCAGTTGATAGAGCATTAGCCTTCCAAGCTGAGGGTCGCGGGTTTGAGTCCCGTCTTCCGCTCTTTTTATTTAAAGAGCAAATGATAAGAATTGGTAGTTTTACTATGTCCTGATAGCAGGGAATCCAATCTACCGCTCTTCATGCCAATGTAGCTCAGCGGTAGAGCACTTCCTTGGTAAGGAAGAGGTCACGGGTTCAATTCCCGTCATCGGCTCAATTTTTTTTTATAAGTTTTAAGAATAAGGTGTGCCTTGTCTCTTGATTCTTTGTATATTAGTAGATATTGCAAGAATATAAACTACAATTTAATTAAACTAATAGAACTTTTTTATTATGGCAAAAGAACATTTTGACAGATCGAAGCCACACGTTAACATAGGTACTATTGGTCACGTAGACCATGGTAAAACTACATTAACTGCTGCGATCACAACAGTATTGCACAAAGCAGGTCTTTCAGAGCTTAAATCATACGATTCAATTGATAACGCTCCTGAGGAAAGAGAAAGAGGTATAACTATTAATACTTCACACGTTGAATATACAACGGAAAGCCGTCATTACGCTCACGTTGACTGTCCTGGTCACGCTGACTACGTAAAGAACATGGTTACTGGTGCGGCTCAGATGGATGGTGCTATTATTGTAGTAGCTGCCACAGATGGTCCAATGCCACAAACCCGCGAACACATTTTGTTGGCTCGTCAGGTAAATGTACCTAAACTAGTAGTATTTATGAATAAATGCGACTTAGTTGACGATGAGGAAATGTTGGAGCTTGTTGAGATGGAGATGAGAGAATTACTTGAGTTCTACGAATTTGATGGTGATAACACTCCAGTTATTCAAGGTTCTGCTCTTGGCGCACTTAATGGTGAAGCTAAATATGAGGAGAGCATTTTAGAGTTGATGAAAGCAGTTGATGAGTGGATTCCAATTCCTCCACGCGACGTTGACAAACCATTCTTAATGCCTGTTGAGGACGTGTTCTCAATTACAGGTCGTGGAACTGTTGCTACAGGTCGTATTGAAACTGGTATCATTAAAAGTGGTGAAGAGGTTCAAATTATTGGTCTTGGAGCAGCCGGAAAGAAATCAGTTGTTACTGGTGTTGAGATGTTCCGCAAGATTCTAGATAGAGGAGAAGCTGGTGATAACGTTGGTTTATTGCTACGTGGTATTGATAAAGACCAAATCAAACGTGGTATGGTTATAACTCACCCAGGAAAAGTTACTCCTCATACAACATTTAAGGCAGAGGTATATATTTTGAAGAAAGAAGAAGGTGGTCGTCACACTCCTTTCCACAATAAATATCGTCCACAGTTCTATATCCGCACGCTTGACGTAACTGGTGAGGTTACTCTTCCAGAAGGGGTAGAAATGGTAATGCCAGGTGATAACGTTACAATTAATGTTGAACTTATCTATCCAGTAGCTTGTAGCGTAGGACTTCGTTTTGCTATCCGCGAAGGTGGTCGCACTGTAGGAGCTGGTCAGATTACTGAAATAATTGAATAATATTTCAAAATAGAATAAACCGATTAGTTGGTTGTGGCAACGTAGCCAACTATCGCGTTATTCACGGGTCTAGCTCAGCTGGTAGAGCACTGGTCTCCAAAACCAGGTGTCGTGAGTTCGAATCTTACGACCCGTGCAAAATTATTAGGAATTAAATGAAAAAAATAGCTGCATATCTCAAGGACTCGTACACTGAGTTAGTATACAAGGTGTCTTGGCCTTCACGAGAAGAACTTTCCAATAGTTCTGTTATTGTTATGATTGCTTCCCTTATTATAGCATTACTGGTTTTTGGTATTGATTCTTTATTTGAGTGGATATTGAAACTTCTCTATGGTGTTTTATAATAATCTGAATTAAGAAATGACTGAAACTAGAAAAAAATGGTACGTTTTACGTTCCGTTAGTGGAAAAGAAAATAAGGTCAAAGAATATCTTGAATCAGAGATTGCAAAATCCGAATTAGGGAAATATATCTCTCAAGTTCTTATCCCAACAGAAAAGACTTATATTGTACGAGCTGGTAAAAAAGTTCTCAAAGAGAGACCTTATTTACCTGGTTATGTACTCATTGAGGCTGAGTTGGTAGGTGAGGTTATTCACGAACTCAAAAACATCAATTATGTTGCAGGGTTTCTTCCAAATACAGCAAATCCACAACCATTAAGTGAGTCTGAAGTAAGACGCATTTTAGGTACTATGGATGAGTTGGATGAAATCACAGATGAAATGGATGTTAACTATTATGTAGGAGAAAATGTAAAGGTTACAAGTGGACCTTTTAGCAGTTTTTCTGGTGTAGTAGAAGAGGTGAATGAGGAAAGGAAAAAACTTAAGGTAATGGTTAAGATTTTTGGTCGTAAATCTCTCCTTGAACTTGGTTATATGCAGGTTGAAAAAGAATAGTCGCATTTGGTTACGCATTTGTTGAAGTTATTCTTTATTAGTGTTTCGAAAACGTAATTAAATTAAATCAAAAAAATGGCTAAAGAAGTTGCTGGACAACTAAAATTACAGATCAAAGGAGGAGCTGCAAATCCATCTCCACCCGTTGGACCTGCTTTAGGTTCAAAGGGTATTAATATTATGGATTTTTGCAAGCAATTCAATGCCAGAACACAGGATAAGGCAGGGAAAGTGTTACCAGTGGTAATTACTTATTACTCTGATAAGTCTTTTGATTTTATAGTTAAAAACCCTCCAGTTGCGGTACAATTACTAGAAGCAAGTAAAAAGAAAGCTGGCTCAGCAGAGCCTAATAGATTAAAAGTAGCTCAGATAACTTGGGAACAAGTTCAAGCTATTGCTACTGATAAAATGGCTGACTTAAACTGCTTTAATGTTGCATCTGCAATGAAAATGGTTGCTGGAACGGCTCGAAGCATGGGTATCACAGTAAAAGGGAAATTCCCTGAAATAGTAGAATAATTAAAACTTCAATTAAGACATGAGTAAACTAACAAAAAATGAAAAGTTGGCTTTGAGCAAGATTGAAGAAGGTAAAACCTATTCTTTAAAAGAAGCATCATCATTAGTTAAGGAAATAACTACAACTAAATTTGATGCATCTGTTGATATCGATGTGCGCTTAGGCGTAGATCCGCGAAAAGCTAACCAAATGGTAAGAGGTGTAGTATCTCTACCACATGGTACGGGTAAAGAAGTCAAAGTTCTAGTATTGTGCTCTCCAGATGCAGAGGCTGCGGCCACTGAAGCTGGTGCAGATTATGTTGGACTAGATGAGTATATTGAGAAAATTAGAGGCGGTTGGACTGATGTTGATGTTATTATAACACAACCAGCTATTATGGGTAAAATTGGTGCATTGGGTCGTATTTTAGGACCTCGTGGTTTAATGCCTAACCCTAAGAGTGGAACAGTTACTCCTGATGTTGCTACTGCTGTAAAGGAAGTAAAACAAGGAAAAATCGACTTTAAAGTTGACAAGGCAGGTATAATACATGCCTCTATCGGGAAAGTTTCTTTTACACCTGAACAGATTAGAGCAAACGCGAAAGAATTTATTCTTACGCTGCTTAAACTTAAACCTACATCGGCTAAAGGTGTTTACTTTAGAAGTATCTATATTTCTAGCACGATGAGTAAAGGGATTAAGGTAGATCCTAAATCCATAGAGGAAATTGATAAACTAGAACAAGTGTAAAAGTCTATGAAGAAGGAAGATAAAAATAAAATTGTAGATCTGATTGCATCTACTATCAATGAATATGATAACTTCTATTTGACAGATATATCTACTTTAAATGCTGAGAAAACTAGCATTTTAAGAAGAGAGTGTCACAAAGAAGATATCAAGCTGATGGTAGTAAAAAACACTTTACTGCGGAAAGCATTCGAGAAACTTGACGAAAAATATGATGAGTTTGATCCTCTTTTAAAGGGTAATACTGCTCTTATGTTTTCAAATGTAGCTAATGCTCCTGCTAAGTTAATCGATAAATATAAAAAAGAAAAGATACCTGCATTTAAAGGTGCATACGTTCAAGAAAGCTTTTTTATAGGTGCAGATTACTTATCACAACTTGTTACTATTAAGAGCAAGGATGAGGTAATAGGCGATATTATTGGCTTGTTGCAATCTCCAGCAAAAAATGTTATATCCGCACTACAATCAGGTGGAAATACCATTCACGGTGTTTTGCAAACCCTTTCAGAGAGATAATATATTTTCAATACAACAAAGAATTAATAAACAATTTAAATCATACAAAAAATGGCAGACTTAAAAGATTTTGCTGAACAACTGGTTAACTTAACCGTAAAAGAAGTTAACGAACTTGCTGAAATTTTAAAAACTGAATATGGTATCGAGCCAGCAGCTGCTGCAACTGTTGTTGCAGGTCCTGCAGCAGAAGCAGAAGCAGAAGAGCAAACAGCTTTTGATGTAGTTCTGACTGCAGCCGGAGGCTCAAAATTAGCTGTAGTTAAGCTAGTAAAAGAACTTACTGGTCTTAGCTTGAAAGAGTCGAAAGAATTAGTTGACTCTGCACCATCTGAAATTAAAAAAGGAGTATCAAAAGATGAGGCTGAAGCATTATCATCACAACTTAAAGACGCAGGGGCAGACGTTGAAATTAAATAGCATTAATCTGATTTAAAATCAGAAGTTTGGTTAAGAATCTTCATTCAGAAGGTTCTTAACCTTTTGTGTCAATACATATTAAGTTCCAACAAACTCATATATCCCATGTCTTTAAACCAAACCAACAATAGAATAAATTTTGCATCTATAGCAAATCCTTTGCAGTTTCCTGACTTTTTGGAAGTCCAGCTCAAATCTTTCCAAGATTTTCTGCAGCTAGATGCACCACCAGAGCATAGAAAAAATGAAGGTTTATATAAAGTCTTCACGGAAAACTTCCCTATTGCCGACACTCGTAATAATTTTGTACTTGAGTTTTTAGATTATTACATAGATCCTCCTCGTTACACTATAGATGAGTGTATTGATAGAGGGTTAACATACAGTGTTCCGTTAAAGGCTAAACTTTACTTGTATTGTACAGATCCAGATCACGAAGATTTTGCATCTGTTATACAGGATGTTTATTTAGGGACTATCCCTTATATGACCGAACGTGGAACTTTTGTAATTAATGGAGCCGAACGAGTTATCGTTTCTCAGTTGCACCGTTCTCCTGGGGTTTTCTTTGGACAAAGCATTCATGCTAATGGAACAAAGTTATACTCAGCACGTGTAATTCCATTTAGAGGTTCATGGATAGAATTTGCAACAGACATACATAATGTGTTGTATGCTTATATTGACAGGAAAAAGAAATTGCCTGTAACAACTCTTCTACGTGCTATTGGTTACGAAAGTGATAAGGATATTCTTGAAATATTTAACTTAGCAGAAGAAATAAGGGCTACTAAAACAGGCTTGAAAAAAGTTGTTGGTCGTAAACTTGCAGCACGTGTTCTGAAATCTTGGATGGAAGACTTTGTTGACGAAGATACAGGTGAGGTAACCTCTATTGAGCGTAACGAAGTTATTCTTGAAAGAGAAACTATATTAGATCAGGACAATATCAATGAGATTTTGGAGTCGGGTGTTTCTGTAGTTTTATTACATAAAGAAGTACATCATTCTTCTGATTACTCTATTATTTATAATACATTGCAAAAAGATCCAAGTAACACTGAGATTGATGCAATTAGACATATATACCGTCAACTTCGTAGTGCAGAACCAGCAGATGATTCAAGTGCACGTGAAGTAATTAACAACCTGTTTTTCTCTGAAAAACGTTATGACTTAGGTGATGTAGGTCGTTATAGAATTAATAAGAAGCTCAATCTCGACATTGACGATTCTGTACGTGTTCTTACAAAAGAGGACATTATCGAAATTATTAAGTTCCTTATCGAACTTATCAACTCGAAAGCAATTGTTGATGATATAGATCACTTGAGCAATAGACGTGTGCGTACAGTTGGAGAACAACTTTACAATCAATTTGGTGTTGGTCTAAACAGAATGGCTAGAATAATTCGTGAACGAATGAATGTTCGTGACAACGAAGTGTTTACACCTATAGATTTAATCAATGCTAAAACTATATCATCTGTAATTAATACATTTTTTGGTACAAATGCGTTATCTCAATTTATGGATCAAACTAATCCATTAGCCGAAATAACTCACAAACGAAGAATGTCTGCATTAGGCCCAGGTGGTCTGTCACGTGAACGTGCTGGATTTGAGGTTCGTGACGTTCACTTTACTCACTACGGACGTTTATGTCCAATTGAAACTCCTGAAGGTCCAAATATTGGTTTAATATCTTCTTTGTGTGTTTACGCCAAAATTAATAATTTGGGTTTTATTGAAACACCTTATAGAAAGATTGAAAACAACAAAGTAAACACTTCTGAAGATGGAATTATTTATCTAGCTGCAGAGGAAGAAGAAGATAGAATAATAGCTCAAGGTAATGCCCCTCTTGATGAAGAGGGTAGATTTTTGCTAGGCAGGGTTAAAGCACGTAAAGATGCTGATTATCCTATAGTCGACCCAGAAGAGGTTGAGCTAATGGATGTTTCGCCAATGCAGATTGCTTCTATTGCAGCTGCACTTATTCCATTTTTAGAACATGACGATGCCAACCGTGCTTTGATGGGTTCTAATATGATGCGTCAGGCAGTACCATTAGTAATACCCGAAGCACCTATTGTAGGAACTGGTTTAGAAAGACAACTAATCCAAGATTCACGCACACAAATTGTTGCTGAAAATGATGGTGAAGTTATTTATGTTGATGCAACAACAATAAAAATTAAATACGAAAGAACAGAAAAGGAAGAGTTTACAAGCTTTGAAGATTCTGTCAAAATATATAATCTACCAAAGTATAGAAAAACTAATCAAAATACTACGGTAGACCTTAAGCCACTATGTAGAAGTGGTGATAAAGTAACTAAAGGACAAATCTTAACTGAGGGTTATTCTACTGAAAAAGGAGAGTTAGCTCTTGGTAGAAACCTTAAAGTGGCTTTTATGCCTTGGAAAGGGTATAACTTTGAGGATGCCATTGTTTTAAGTGAATCGCTAGTTAGAGAAGATGTTTTTACATCAATACACGTTGAAGAGTTCACACTAGAAGTGCGTGAAACTAAACGTGGCGTAGAGGAATTAACATCGGATATTCCTAATGTTAGTGAGGAAGCTACAAAAGATCTCGATGAACGTGGAATTATACGCGTTGGAGCTCGAGTAAAACCAGGAGATATTTTAATAGGTAAAATTACTCCAAAAGGTGAGTCAGATCCTTCTCCAGAAGAGAAATTGCTACGTGCAATTTTCGGTGATAAAGCTGGTGACGTAAAAGATGCATCTTTAAAAGCTTCTCCTTCTTTGAAAGGTGTGGTAATCAATACAAATCTTTTTTCTAAGCAAGCAAAAAAGGGAAAGAGCAAATTGTCTAACAAAGCCTTGTTGCCAAAAATCGACGAGGAGTATGAAGGCAAAATGGAGGAGCTGAGAAAATCTCTGAATGTAAAACTAACCACACTTACCGAAGGCAAACTGTCAGCAGGGGTGAAGGACTACACCAATATGGATGTAATTCCTAAAGGTGCTAAGTTTACACAAGGTACTTTCTCTGAGTTAGATTTCGAAGCTGTTCAATTAAACAAATGGACAAACGATCCAGAGCAAAACGAGTTAATTAGAACTACCGTAATTAATTATCTGCGTAAGCATAAGGAACTCGATTCAGAATTGAAACGTAAACGTTTCGATTTAACCATTGGTGATGAATTACCAACTGGTATAATGAAAATTGCGAAAGTTTATATAGCTAAGAAGCGTAAGATTCAGGTAGGTGATAAAATGGCTGGACGACATGGTAACAAGGGTATTGTATCTAAAATTGTTCGTCAAGAAGATATGCCTTTCCTTGCTGATGGAACACCAGTTGACATTGTATTGAATCCTCTGGGTGTACCTTCTCGTATGAACTTGGGTCAGATTTTTGAAACCGTATTAGGTTGGGCAGGAAAAGAATTAGGTATACGTTTTGCAACACCTATTTTTGATGGTGCATCATTAGATGATATCAATGAGTGGACAGACAAAGCAAATATACCTCGTTACGGAAAAACTTACCTATATGATGGAGAAACGGGCGATAGATTTGATCAACCTGGAACTGTAGGAATCATTTATATGCTAAAGCTTGGTCATATGGTTGAAGATAAAATGCATGCTCGTTCAATTGGACCATATTCTCTTATTACACAACAGCCTTTAGGTGGTAAAGCACAATTTGGAGGTCAACGTTTTGGAGAGATGGAGGTTTGGGCACTAGAGGCCTTTGGAGCTGCTCATACTTTGCAAGAGATATTAACCATAAAATCTGATGATGTTGTGGGAAGATCTAAGGCTTATGAAGCAATAGTTAAAAGTGAACCGATGCCACAACCCGGAATCCCAGAGTCACTTAATGTTTTATTACATGAACTAAGAGGTTTGGGATTGAGCCTCTCACTCGATTAATAATATCATATTTAATAAATATGATTATCCCATTATTAAGAACGGGATGGCAAATTAATAAGAATCACTTAACTCTTTATATAATTATAAAAATATGGCATTTAGAAAAGAACGTAAGATAAAGAGTAACTTTTCGAAAATAACGATCAGTTTAGCATCACCAGAAGAGATATTAGAAAACTCAAGTGGAGAAGTGCTAAAACCAGAAACTATAAACTATCGCACCTATAAACCAGAGCGTGATGGTCTCTTTTGTGAACGTATTTTTGGCCCAGTAAAAGATTACGAATGTCACTGCGGTAAATATAAACGCATTAGATACAAAGGTATTGTATGTGATAGATGTGGTGTTGAAGTTACTGAGAAAAAAGTTCGACGCGAGCGTACAGGACACATTCATTTAGTTGTTCCAGTAGCTCACATTTGGTATTTCAGGTCTTTACCTAATAAAATTGGTTACTTGTTGGGTATTCCAACTAAAAAACTTGACACCATAATCTATTATGAACGATATGTGGTAATACAACCAGGAGTTTTAGAAGGTGAACTAAAAGTACGTGATCTTCTTTCGGAAGATGAATACTTAGACATACTTGATAAACTTCCAAAAGATAATCAACTGTTAGAAGATTCTGACCCAAATAAGTTTATTGCTAAAATGGGTGCAGAAGGACTTTTAGGACTATTGAGCAATTTGAATTTAGATTCATTGGCCAATAAACTGCGTCATAAAGCAGACACTGAAACTTCTCAACAGCGAAGAAACGAAGCTTTAAAGCAACTTCAAGTTGTTGAAGCTTTTAGAGGTTCTAAATCAAGGAACAAGCCAGAATGGATGATACTTAAAGTAGTACCAATCATTCCACCTGAGTTACGTCCACTTGTGCCTCTAGATGGAGGTCGCTTTGCAACCTCTGACCTTAACGACTTGTACCGTCGTGTAATTATACGAAACAACCGTCTGAAGAGACTTATAGATATTAAAGCACCCGATGTAATTCTTAGAAATGAGAAACGTATGCTACAAGAATCTGTTGATTCTTTGTTAGATAACTCACGTAAGTCAAGTGCAATTAAAACAGAATCTAATCGTCCTCTTAAATCTCTTTCTGATAGCTTGAAAGGGAAACAAGGTCGTTTCCGTCAAAACCTTTTAGGTAAGCGAGTAGATTATTCAGCTCGTTCTGTAATTGTAGTTGGTCCAGAACTGAAACTACACGAATGCGGTATACCTAAAGATATGGCTTCAGAGATTTACAAACCTTTTATTATTAGAAAACTAATAGAAAGAGGTATAGTGAAGACAGTTAAATCTGCAAGAAAAATTGTTGATAGAAAAGAACCTGTAGTGTGGGATATATTAGAACACGTAATGAAAGGACATCCAGTTCTTCTGAACCGTGCTCCAACACTTCACCGTTTAGGTATTCAAGCTTTTCAACCCAAAATGATTGAGGGTAGAGCTATTCAACTACATCCACTTGCTTGTACTGCTTTTAACGCCGACTTTGACGGTGACCAAATGGCTGTTCATCTTCCATTAGGAAACGATGCTATATTGGAAGCCCAATTACTAATGTTGGCATCTCATAATATACTTAACCCTGCAAATGGTGCTCCAATTACTGTTCCTTCACAGGATATGGTTTTAGGATTGTATTATATTACAAAAATACGTCCAGGAGCTCAAGGCGAAGGGATGACGTTTTACGGAGAAGAAGAAGCTATCATTGCTTACAATGAAGGCAAGGTTGCTATTCATGCATTGGTTAATGTAATGGTTGACGATGTGGATGAAGAAGGAAACTTAATACGTAAAATTCACGAAACAACTGTTGGAAGAGTAATTACAAACGAATATATACCAAAAGAAGTTGGTTATATAAACGAATTGCTATCTAAAAAATCGTTACGTGATATTATTGGTAAAGTAATAAAAACCTGTGGTGTGGCACGTACTGCTCAATATCTAGACGATATCAAAGATTTGGGCTTTGAAATGGCTTTTAAAGGTGGATTATCTTTTAACCTTGATGATATTATTGTTCCAAAAGAAAAAGATGAGTTTATAAACGAAGGTTATAAAGAGGTGGAGCAAATATTGGACAACTACAATATGGGTTTCATTACTTATAATGAGCGTTATAATCAAATTATTGATACTTGGACGCACGTAAACTCTAAGCTGTCAAATACATTGATGAAACAAATTTCTGAAGACGACCAAGGATTCAACTCTGTTTATATGATGTTGGATTCGGGTGCTCGAGGTTCAAGAGAACAGATTCGTCAGTTGTCAGGAATGCGTGGATTGATGGCTAAACCACAAAAAAGTGGTGCAGAAGGTGGACAAATTATTGAAAACCCAATTCTTGCAAACTTTAAAGAAGGTTTATCTGTACTAGAATATTTTATTTCTACTCACGGTGCTCGTAAAGGTTTGGCCGATACTGCACTTAAAACTGCCGATGCTGGGTATTTAACCCGACGTTTAGTAGACGTTTCACAAGATGTTACCGTTACACAAGATGACTGTGGTACATTGCGTGGTTTAGTTGCATCAGCATTAAAGAGTAATGATGAAGTTGTAGCTTCGCTATACGAGAGAATCTTAGGTCGTGTATCTGTTCATGATATATATCATCCGCAAACAGGTGATCTTATTTTAAGTTCAGGTGAAGAAATTACCGAAGATATTGCTCTAAAAATAGAAAACTCACCAATCGAACGAGTTGAAATTCGCTCTGTACTTACTTGTGAGTCACGCCAAGGTGTTTGTGCAAAATGCTACGGTCGTAATTTAGCAAGTGGTAAAATGGTTCAAAAAGGTGAAGCCATTGGTGTTATTGCTGCTCAATCTATTGGAGAGCCAGGAACACAGTTAACACTGCGTACTTTCCACGTTGGTGGTATTGCATCTAACATTGCATCAGAAAGTCGTATTGTAACTAAGTACGATGGTATTCTTGAAATGGATGATTTGCGTACTGTAGAATCAAGTGATAGTGAAGGGAAACCTCACAAAGTTGTAGTAAGCCGTTTAGTTGAGATGCGTGTGGTTGATCCTAATACTAAAATTGTATTGTTGTCACATAACGTACCTTATGGTGCTAAACTTTATTTCGATAATAATGCAAAAGTAAGCAAAGGCGACCTAATCTGTGATTGGGACCCATTTAATGCTATTATTGTTTCTGAAGCAACTGGTAGAATTAAATTTGAAAACTTTATAGAGAATGTTACTTACAAAGTTGAATCTGACGAACAAACAGGTTTAAAAGAGAAAGTAATTATTGAGTCACGTGATAAAACTAAAGCGCCATCAGCTCATATTTTAAATGATAATGATGATATTTTACGCACGTATTCACTTCCATTGGGAGCTCACATTGTGAAAAATGAAGACGATGTTATCAATACTGGTGACATATTAGTGAAAATACCAAGAGCTGTAGGTAAATCTGGTGATATTACTGGAGGTCTACCAAGAGTAACTGAGTTGTTTGAAGCTAGAAATCCTTCTAATCCTGCAGTTGTTTCTGAAATTGACGGAGAGGTTAGTTTTGGTAAAATAAAAAGAGCCAATCAGGAGATTATCATTACATCTAAACTTGGTGAAACTAAAAAGTATTTAGTGCCATTATCTAAACAGATACTTGTTCAAGAGAATGACTATGTACGTGCAGGGTTGCCACTATCCGATGGTGCAATTACTCCAGCTGCTATTTTGGCAATTAAAGGGCCAACTGCTGTTCAAGAGTATATTGTAAATGAGGTGCAAGACGTTTACCGTTTACAAGGTGTGAAGATTAATGACAAACACTTTGAGGTAATTGTTCGTCAAATGATGCGTAAAGTTGAAGTTATTGAACCAGGTGACACACGTTTCCTTGAGCAAAAGCTTGTAGACAAACACGAAATCATGGAAGAGAACGATCGTATTTGGTCTAAAAAAGTTGTTACTGATAAAGGTGACTCAGAAATATTTGAACCAGGACAGATTGTTACAGTTAGAAAACTACGTGATGAGAATAGCTCTTTGAGACGTAGAGACCTTAAACTTGTAGAAAGTCGTGATGCTATTCCTGCAACTGCCAATCAGGTGTTGCAAGGTATAACTAGAGCAGCACTTCAAACAACTAGTTTCATGTCAGCTGCATCTTTCCAAGAGACTACCAAGGTGTTGAACGACGCTGCAATTCATGGTAAGACAGATTATCTAGAAGGATTAAAAGAAAATGTTATTTGTGGTCATCTTATTCCAGCAGGAACAGGTCAACGTTCGTTTGACAGGTTGATTGTAGGAGCAAAGAAGGACTTTGATGAAATAGTGACTATTGATTCCGACCTTGTTTAAAAGTTAGGTTAGTATTTAAATAGGATATTCAAAATAAAAAAACTGCTCAATTTGAGCAGTTTTTTTTGCTATATACTCTTGCTACAGTAATTAGTTTTTTAATTTCTCTACAAACAGTATATTTAAAATCTATATTATAAAAAAAGGTTTGACTCATTGAGCCAAACCTTTTTTTATTTTTCATTCAAATTTTTATTGAGTAAATGTTTCTTAACTATATTTCAACAAGTCCTTTCTGTAATTCTTTGTCTTGTAGTGCTGCAGGCACAGCCATTTTTATTTCATCTTCTATTATTTCAATTAATCTCTCTCTTAAGAAATCTTTTCTTGTAATTAAACTCACTTCTCTTACAGGCGACCTCTTCTCGAAAAACCGAACATTTAGTTTTTGTTCTTCTGTTAAGTGATCAAGCGCCATCTCAGGAATTATAGTTATACCATTATTATTGTCTACAATATTTATGAGCGTTTCAATACTTCCTGCCTCATAAGTAAATGCAGAGGATACTATATCTCTGTTTTTTAGGTTGCACAGGTTAAGTATTTGAGTTCTAAAACAGTGCACCTCGTCTAGCAACCATAATTTTGCTCCTTTCAAATCAGCCTCTTCTAATGATGTTTTTGCATGAAGGAAACGTTCGGTAGGCGATATGTATGCTAGAAATCTCTCATAATATACAGGTCTCTCTTTCATACGGTCGTCATGAAGTGGTGTAGCCAATATACCTCCATCAATAGTACCTTTAGCCAAATTCGATAGTATCTGATTAGTCGTCATTTCGTTAATAACCAATCTTATATCTGATTTCTGTTCGCGATGAACTTGCATTAGCTTTGGTAAAAGATAGGGCGATACAGTAGGGATAATAGCTAAATGAAAAACTCCTTTTATAACACCTTTTTCTTCTTCAACTATTTCTTTAATTTGATTAATTTGAGCAAGCGAAGCGCGTGCCTGTTCAATTACTTTTCGTCCAACATCAGTAGGCTCTATAGGTGTTTGAGAACGGTCAAAAATTCTTACACCTAACTCATCTTCTAACTTTTGGATCATCATACTCAGAGTTGGCTGAGTTACAAAAGATGCCTCGGCAGCTTTAGAGAAGTGTCGGTGGTTATCTACTGCAACAATGTATTCGAGTTGTTGTATGTTCATAAGAAAGTTATTATATAATAGTTACAACCAATAAGTTGTATTATTTATGATTCGAAAAGTACTTCATAAATTGAGCACGTTCGTACAATGCAGGGTCAGGTATATTAGAGTAGCTTAGTTTACCTCTAAACTCTTTAATACTGTTGTAATTGTTTTGAGTCATCCATTCTTCTAAGCAAGTAATCATCTCAGGCACTACCGTTAACCCTTTTTCATACAGCACGCTACATAGTTGCATTGCAGTTGCTCCTGCCAAAAGACCTTTTATAATGTCCTCCCATTTATGAACCCCATATGAGCATGCTATATTGAAGTTAGGAACATATCCAGATGTAATAGCTGTCCATCTTAGCGTTTCGCTAAAGTCTTCAGGGTGGCTAAATACTGGACCCGATACTATTTCCATAGCATTAATATCGATATCTAATTGATAGAATCTGTTGAATAGTACTACTGCGCTCACTCCTAAAGCTTCTAGTTTCTCAACCAATCCGGGTAGATTGCTAACAGTTCTAGCCATTTTTATAATAATGGGGATGCTAACTACTTTTTTAACCTCACGAACAATTTTTATGTACGATTCCTCGAGGTATCTATCGCCATATTGACCAGTGTTGATTAAGAAAATATTCAATTCCAATGCATCAGCACCAGCCTCTTCTATACTTTTAGCAAAGTCTATCCAACGAGCTACTTTGTAGCAATTGATACTGGCAATAATGGGTATATTGCATGATGATTTTGCTTCGCGAATTAAATCGAGGTATTTCTCTACATGATTCATCTCTACATAAGCGTTTATGTAATCGCTAGCTTCTGGATAATCTGAACTTAGATTAAGCTTTTCTGAGTGACTGTCTATTTGCTCTTCGAAAAGAGATTTCAACACGATTGCTCCAACACCTGCTTTCTCAAGTTCTTTTATCTTTCTTATCGAATTTGTTAATCCACTACTTGCAGCAATCAAAGGATTACGAAGTTTTAGCCCTGCATATTCTGTCGATAAATTAATCATAGTTTGTTTATTGTTTCAAATTATAAATTACTTTTCTCACTCCGTTTTTCATCTATATACAAAAATAGACAAATATTTTGCAATAAGTCCTATCCTCGCTCTCCAAAAATCTTTGAGCCAACTCTTATTAATGTACTTCCTTCATCTACAGCTAAACTGTAATCTGATGACATGCCCATAGACACCTCTTTGAACTGAGGAGTATCTGCAAAGAAATGCTCTTTTACTTTCTTGAAATATGTTTGTAGTTTTACAAACTCTCTCCTCACAATAGTTTCATCATCTGTATAAGTAGCCATGCCCATTACCCCAGATAATTGTATGTGTTTATACTTGCGCCATTTGTCGCTTAAAAGAAAATCCCAGCACTCTTCTTCGGTAAACCCTGCTTTAGTATCTTCTTCAGCAATGTGTATTTGCAATAAGCAGGGTATAACTCTGTCAACTTCGGTGGCTTGTCTGTCTATTTGACGCAGCAACCTTTCTGAATCAACACTATGAATGCAATCTATAAAAGGGACAATAAATTTTACTTTGTTGCGTTGCAATCTTCCTATAAAGTGCCATTCAATATCTTCTGGTAAGTGGGGTTGCTTTTCAATAAGCTCTTGAACCCTACTTTCACCAAAGATCTTGTGTCCGCCATCGTATGCTTTTAATATTTCATCTACACCATGAAACTTAGAAACTGCTACCAAACGTGTTTCAGCAGGTAATTGGCTCTTTATCTCATCTATGTTTTTCTGAATATCCATTATGCTGATTGTTCCTTTGTGTTTTGTACTTCTGCACTATAAGGGTAAACATCCATAATTGCTGTTTCGGTAGCACTTGCAATAGTGTAATCTACCATAGATTTCTCCATCTCGGTTTCTATTATCTCTACAGCCTCTTTCAAAGTTGATGCTTGAACAAGCATATTCACAGCAGTCTTCTTTTCTGCTCCACTTTTTTCATCTAAAGAAATAAAGTAGAGCCTCATTTTATAATATCTATCACCTTCATCATTAAAAAACGACTCTGCATATTTTACGCGCTTTATATTAGAAATGGTGAATTCACCAGACATATAAGGAGTAATCTCCTGAATAATACGTGCTTCAGCTTCGGTAAACGACAATGCATCTACTAGATAAGGCTCTGTAACCATTTTCTGCATTCCATTCTCAAGCAGCTTTTCATAACGAACTTTACATTCAAACCAATTGTACATATCTTTTCTATTTTAGTTTAGTGCGAAATTAACAAAATATCCCGAGAATAACAGTTCTCGGGATATCTATTTTGTAAAATAACACGATGTTATTTTCTTGTTTTGTAAAAATAAAAGCAACTTAGCTCATTTGCTTTATGTGTGTGGCATCCATTAATAGTTAATTGTATACCTTAGTTTTGCTCCAAATGTAGTGGGAGTTCCTTTTTGAACCAATGGGTTCATATTGCCTGCTAGATCTCCTGCTTGGAAGTAAAAAGCATTGTATGATGTGTCAAATATATTTTTACTCCATAGTTCTAATGCAACATTACCTTTTTCAAGAGTCACGCTTGCATTTGTTAGGCCATAAAACGATTGATAAGCATCGTTTGCATCTGTCCAATAAATTTTACCTGCACCAGTATATTGTGCACTTGCCGTAATTCGATCTATAAAAGAACCATTGTTAAACGAGTGACTATAGCTACCACCAACACTTAAAGTGTGGCGTGGAGCAAACGGTATATAATTACCAGTGTAATCTGTATCTCCAGATTTATAATTTTTAAACTTAGCGCTCACAAAACCATACTCTGTAAACAGAGAAAAAGAATTTGAAGGAGCGTAAGCCAAGCTCAATTCTACACCTTTGCTCGATGATTTTCCAGCATTAGAAACTGTGCGTCCAGCTGTAGCATTATCAAGCAGATGAATTATCTGAATGTTGTCAACATCCATTGCAAAAAGTGAAAAATCAGCATTTAGTTTTTTATCTAAGAAAGTAAATCTACCACCAAGCTCGTAATTCCAACTTGTTTCTGGGTCGTAAGATAGCTGTTCTTCAAGTGTTGGGGGTGTCGGCTTTATGTTGTTATCAGATTCAGAAGGAGGATTAGTTCCACTTCCAGGCATTCCAGATCCACCTCCGGATTGCATTCCTGAAGCCATTTTTCCCATAAGAGCTTCCTGCATGGCATTTTGTAAAAGTTTTGAAAACGACTGCTCATTATATCCACCAGTTTTGTATCCCTTAGATGCGGAGAAGTAAACAAAGGCATCATCTCTTAAATCGTATTGTAGTGCAATCTTTGGCAACACTTCCCAAAAACCTTTAGAGAAACGCCCCTCCATCAAGGTGTCACTTTTAATTGAAATGGAAGGTAAGTGAGGAGGATAGTTAGGAGGTCTTACATTAATTTCAGCACCTTGAGTTTCTGTAAAATATTCGATGGCTGAGTGTTCATAATCAGCGCGAATACCAAATGTAAGTGATAGGCCATCTGCACCAAACAAATTGTTCATAGACGATTGCTGGAAAAAAGCAATACCTTTTGAGGGTTTGCGATATACTCCTGGCATATCTATTCTATCATTAGCATAAGTGATGGAGGGCTTCATTGTTGGGGGAATGTTTGTAAGTATTCCATCTAATTGATCTTGTAACATTCCTACCCCGTCTTCTTTTAATGCTACTGGCGTAGACACTTTTCTGTAGTCGTAAAAACCAAAAGCTCCAATTACCCAATTGTAACGGTCTTTCTTGTCAGATTTGAATGTGATTTCCTGACTTATTGAGTGTTGGTTTTGTTCTTGAAGAATAGAGAATACAGAGCGTGGCGAGTAATCCTGATCCATATACATCTCATCATTCAAGTATTGGTAGCCAGTGTTAGAGTTTACAACAAACCCTTCACCTTGATATTTAAGTGAAAGCCCTTGAGACAATAATTTTCGTTTGTACGACGATGGCTCGTTAAAATTAACAGCAGTAGAATCTATGTGCATATATGGAAATGCTCCTTGCGATACATAATCGAAAACACTAAATAGACTAGCACTAAAATTTTCGTTTTCTTCCCATTCAAGCTTTAGTCGTCCACCCATGTTTTCAGAATCATCGGTTTTCTTACCCGTGTAATTATTAATAAAGTATCCATCATCTTTTTTATAATACAGAGCTAACGAGCTTCCAAACTTATCGCTAAACTTACTATAGTTTGACATACGAGCTTCCATTTGTCCGTAATTACCACCACCAATTTCCACAGTACTACCCTGGTAAGTGTGGGGAGATAGTGTGTAAACATTTACAATACCTCCAATAGCGTTTCTGCCATATAGTGTTCCTTGTGT
>CAJDVE010000019.1_pt1 | contig 24578 bp, 13 predicted proteins | sample 7391271 | NCBI WGS metagenome assembly CAJDVE01 (sample SAMEA7055701, study PRJEB34461) | soil metagenome | biome: terrestrial ecosystem; feature: Peninsula; material: soil | place: Antarctica | collected 2016
AATAGAAGGTGAAGAGATGGCACTCACAATTGCCGATAAAATTATAGCAATAACTGAGAAACTTGGTATTCCGTATGTTTTCAAAGGGTCGTATAGAAAAGCTAATCGGTCTCGAGTTGATTCATTTACTGGCATTGGCGACGAGAAAGCACTTAAAATATTGCGTAAAGTTGGTGAAACTTTTAAGATTCCTGTGGTAACAGATATACACGAGTCGCACGAAGCTGCAATGGTGGCCGAATATGCCGATGTTCTTCAGATTCCTGCATTCTTATGTCGCCAAACAGAACTGTTGGTGGCTGCTGCTAAGACTGGGAAGATTGTAAACATTAAGAAGGGGCAATTTCTTTCGGCAGAGAGTATGCAGTTTGCTGCACAAAAGGTAGTAGATTCTGGCAATAATAATGTAATGCTTACAGAGCGAGGCAACTCTTTTGGGTACAATGATTTGGTGGTAGATTTTCGCGGCATTCCTACTATGAGAAAATTTGGTTTCCCAGTTGTGATGGATGTAACCCATAGTTTGCAACAACCCAATCAATCGTCGGGTGTAACTGGTGGTCAACCTGAATTGATTGAAACTATTTCGAAAGCAGCTATTGCTGTTGGTGCTGATGGACTGTTTATTGAAACACACCCATCTCCTTCTACAGCAAAGTCTGACGGTGCCAATATGTTGCCACTAGACGAGCTTGAACGATTGTTGGTGAAGTTAGTGAATCTTCGCAAAGCGTTATGAGAATAACCGATTATAAAGTATTGCTTGCATGATATCGACGAGTCATATCCAAGTGATTTGCCTGTTGAAGAGGTGGCAGAGTTTCTTGCTTTAAAGAAAGCTAGCTCGTATACCAGCAATCTTAAAAACGATGAATTGTTGATAACAGCCGATACAGTGGTGATACTCAATAATGTTATATATGGCAAGCCAACCAATAAAGAAGAGGCCAAAGAGATGTTGTGTGCCTTATCGGGCAAAACACACAGGGTGATTTCAGGAGTGTGCTTAGCATCAACTAAAAAGCAAACTTCTTTTTCTGTTAGTTCTGATGTTGTATTTTCTGAGTTGACCAACGACGAGATAGAATATTACATAGAACGCTACGCTCCTTACGATAAAGCAGGCTCGTATGGTATACAAGAGTGGATTGGCTATATTGGTGTGAAACACTTAAGTGGGTCATACTTCAACATTATGGGGCTACCAATACAACGTTTATATAGAGAGTTGAAAAGCTTTTGATTTTCAGGAATAAGAATTCAATTACAAAGTAATTTATAGATTATGCTTACAGTAGAAAAAATTGGTGGAACATCCATGTCTCAATTTCAGGATGTTCTGAACAACATTATAATAGGGAGTCGCAAAAACGACGAACTGTATAATCGTATTTTTGTAGTTTCTGCCTATAACAATGTTACAAACTGGTTGTTGGAACATAAGAAGACGGGTGAGCCAGGTATTTATAACAAGTTTTTAAATGGTGAAGATTTTAGTAGTGCACTCGACTCTTTTGCCAAAAGATTATTGTTGATAAACGATGGTTTTGCAGATATTGGCCTAGACTTAAAAGAGGCACGCGATTTTATTCGCTTTCGTGTAGATCAAACAAAAACACTATTATATAGCTTAAACAAAGTAATGGCATCTGGTTATGTAAATATGGAGGATATTTCGCTTGCTGCGAGAGAAATATTGGCTTCTATTGGAGAAGCTCATTCTGGATGGAATTCTGTGAATATTCTTAACAACAATGGCATAAATGCACGATTTGTTGATTTGTGTGGCTTTAACGACAATGCTCCGTTAACGATAGATGAGCGTATTCACAAAGAGTTTAGCAATATCGACTTTGAGAAAGTTCTTTGTGTTGCCACTGGATATACCAAAGGTACAGAGGGCATTATGCGTGCATTCGACAGGGGTTATTCAGAAGTAACCTTTAGTAAAATAGCTGTGGAGGTGAAAGCCGATGAAGCCGTTATTCACAAAGAGTATCACTTATCTAGCGCCGACCCAAAAATAGTGGGTATAGAGAATTCTATTCCTGTAGGACATACTAGTTTTACAATAGCCGATCAGCTAGCTGATATTGGTATGGAGGCTATTCACCCTAAAGCGGCAAAACCTCTTGAATTGGCAAACATTAATATTCGTATTAAGAATACTTTCGAGCCAGAGCATCCAGGAACACTGTTTACCCGCGATTATATTTCTCCAATACCACGTGCAGAAATAGTTTCGGGAACACGTAAAGTAATAGCTATTGAAGTACACGACCCTATGATGGTGGGTGAGGTGGGTTTTGATTTGAGTATTATGAAGTGTTTCTACAAACACAATATAAGCTATATATTAAAATCGACAAATGCCAACTCTATAACAACAGTAGTTTGGGAAAGTGTACAAGTGGAAAAACTTATCGAAGAGTTAAACTCTACTTATTATCGTGTTACTACTTTGCCCTGTTCTATAGTTAGCGTGTTGGGTACAAATATTGCACTCCCTGGTTTTCTATACAAAGCTAGCAAAGCATTGTATGAGAAAGGTATAAATATAGAGAGCTTTGGACAATCGCTCAATCAAGTAAATATGCAGTTTGTATTGAAAAGAGAGCACTACGAAGATGCTGTTATTGCATTGAATAATGCTTTTGTGAAATAATTAATAGTGGTAGGAGTGCTTACTCTTTTTCTCCTTATTCCACTAAGCATGATAAGTAGTCTTATCTATGAACGATTGGAAACAAAGAGAAGTGCTGAATTGGAAGTAACTTCAAAGTGGAGTGGGGAACAAGTAATTACTGGTCCAGCTATAGTGATTCCTTATTTTCAGGAAATAAAATTGAAGGACAAAACTGAGTTAATACGCAAAAGCTTACTCCTTTTTCCAACTGAGTTGAATGTGTTGGCCAATGCTAAAGTAGAAAAGCGCAAACGTGGTATCTATGATGTATCTCTCTATCGTTCTGATGTAGAGCTAACAGGCATATTAAGTTTAGATGATCTTGCAAAAACAGGTGTTAAGCCCGAACAAATGTACTTGGATGAAGCGCGTGTGATAATGGGAATATCCGATTTGAAAGGAATTCGCGAAGGTGTTGTAATGCAATTGGGAAATGGAATATATAACTTTGAACCTGGTATACCTGTTGAAAAATTATACACAGATATTAATCATTCCAATGACAAATACTATTATGAAAGAATGGTGCAGAGCACTTCGCCCAATCTTTCAACTGGCTTGTTTAGTGCTGGTTTGAATGTTAAGCTCGATTCTGTTGCAATGGATGGACTGGCGCTGGGAGCAATTCCATTTTCAATAAACTTGTATCTAAACGGTTCTCAAGGGTTTTTCATAGTTCCAATAGGCAAAACAACTACCGCAACAGTTATATCAGATTGGGGCACGCCTAGCTTTGGTGGTGACTTCCTTCCAGAGAGTCATGATGTTTCAAACGATGGATTTACTGCCCATTGGAAAGTGATTGATTTAAATCGTAGCTTTGGTCAAACTGTGGATGCGGATAATGCAACGGCTATTAATCAGATGGCAATAGCAGCTTTTGGTGTCAAGTTTATTCAATCGGTCGATCAATATCAACAAAACAAACGAAGCATAAAGTATGCTATACTCATCATATTGCTCACATTTGTAGTTGTGTTCTTTATAGAGTTGTTGAAAAAGAAAGCTGTAAATCCCTTTCAATATCTACTAGTGGGATTGGCTTTGGTACTATTTTACTCGTTGCTGCTTTCTCTATCAGAGATATGGGGTTTTAATCTTGCCTATTTTATTGCCGCAATAATGACAACTACTTTAATTGTATTGCACATGTCGAATATTCTTAAGAATAGAAACTTAGGTTTGTTTATTGGTGCACTGCTAACATTCTTATATGTGTTTGTATTTATCCTTATTCAAATGGAGAGTTATGCATTGCTTGTAGGAAGTGTCGGCTTGTTTTGCATTCTAGCTGTTATTATGTACTTTTCGAAAAAGCTTGAGATTTAATTCATGATGTATTATGTTGCTTAGACTAATTGATTAATTACAAACTCCTTTTAAAACAAAAAAGTGGAAATCGATATGATTCCCACTTTTTTGTTTTATATATGATATGCTATATCACATTGTTTAGTTTTTCTCTTCTTCCAAAACTGCTTGTGCAGCTGCAAGTCTAGCAATAGGCACTCTAAATGGTGAACAAGAAACGTAGTTAAGTCCTACTTTGTGACAGAATTTCACCGAAGAAGGTTCGCCACCATGCTCTCCACAGATACCACATTTTAAATCTGGTTTTACAGAACGGCCTCTTTCTGTTGCCATAGTTACTAATTGTCCAACACCATTTTGGTCTAGTACTGCAAAAGGATCATGTTTAAGGAACCCCTTATCAATGTACATAGGTAAGAATTTAGCAACATCATCGCGGCTATAACCAAATGTCAATTGAGTTAAGTCGTTAGTACCAAATGAGAAGAAATCGGCTTCAGATGCAATTTTATGTGCAGTTAGCGTAGCGCGTGGTATTTCTATCATTGTACCAACTTTGTACTCAATAGATTCTCCTTTTTCTTCAAATACTTTGGCAGCAGTTTCGTCTATAATTGTTTTTTGTGCAAGGAACTCATATAGTATTCCTGGAAGAGGAACCATTATTTCGGGAATAGCTGTTATTCCTTCTTGTTTCAATTCTACTACAGCCTCAATAATAGCACGAGTTTGCATTTCTGTAATTTCAGGGTATAAGTTACCTAAACGACAACCACGTAATCCCATCATTGGATTTGACTCTAGTAATCCTGAAATTCTTTCTCTTATCTCTTCGAAGGGTATGCCCATAGCCTCAGCCATCTCTTCTTGTCCCTTTTCATCGTGTGGAACAAACTCGTGTAGTGGTGGATCTAGTAAACGAACTGTTACAGGCAAATCTTTCATTGCTGTAAAAATACCTTTAAAGTCTTTCTTTTGCAATGGCAATAGTTTTGCAAGTGCTTTGCGACGGCCTTCTGTATCTTTTGCAAGTATCATTTCGCGCATAGGCAAAATTTTATCTTCTTCAAAGAACATATGCTCTGTGCGGCACAACCCAATTCCAGCAGCACCAAAATTACGTGCAACTAATGCATCGTGAGGTGTGTCGGCATTGGTGCGTACATCAAGCTTTCTATATTTGTCAGCAATTTTCATCAATTCATTGAAGTCATCGCCTAGCTCTGCATCTTCAGTTGCAATTTTGCCTTTATAAATGTTTCCTGTTGTACCATTCATCGAAATCCAGTCGCCTTCGTTTAGCACAACACCATTTATTTTCATTGTACGTGTTCTGTAATCGATGGTTGTATTATTTGCAGCAGATACACAACATTTACCCATTCCTCTAGCTACTACAGCAGCGTGAGATGTCATTCCACCACGTGTGGTGAGAATACCCCTTGCTACGTTCATACCACGTAAATCTTCGGGTGATGTTTCAACTCTACAAAGTATTACATCTTTACCTTCGTTTGCCCACTCTTCGGCCTCGTCAGCATGAAAAACAATTTGACCCGATGCTGCACCTGGAGATGCGGGAAGTCCATTGGTAAGTCTTTCGGCTGAAGCCAAAGCTTTTTTATCAAATACAGGGTGTAATAGCTCGTCAAGTTTTTCGGCTTCACATCTAAGAATTACATCTTTTTCTGTAATGTATCCTTGGTGGTACATATCCATTGCAATCTTTATCATTGCTGCACCGGTACGTTTACCACTTCTTGTTTGCAAAATCCATAGTTTATTGTCTTGAATTGTAAACTCAAGGTCTTGCATATCTTTAAAGTAGTTCTCTAGTTTTTGTTGCGTTTCTATCAATTCAGCAGCGCACTCAGGAAGCACTTCTTCTAACGAAGGGAATTTTGCAGCTCTAGTAGCTTCATCTACCCCTTGCATTTTAGCCCATCTTCTTGATCCTTCTAACGTAATTTCTTGAGGAGTGCGTACACCTGCAACCACGTCTTCGCCTTGAGCATTAATTAAATACTCTCCGTTGAATATATCTTCACCTGTAGCTGCATCACGTGTAAATGCAACGCCTGTAGCCGATGTGTTTCCCATATTGCCATAAACCATGGCTTGAACGTTCACTGCTGTGCCCCACTCATCGGGGAAGTTGTTCATTTTCCGGTACAAGATGGCTCTGTCATTCATCCAGCTATCAAAAACTGCGCATATAGCTCCCCATAATTGGTCCCAAGGGTTCTCAGGGAAATCATGTCCTGTTTGATCTTTTACAGCTTTCTTGAAGTCTTTTATCATAACCTTCAAATCGTCTACTGTAAACTCAGAATCCAACTCAATACCTTTTTCCTCTTTCGCTTTTTCCATTATTTCTTCAAATGGATCTCTGGCCTCTTTGTGTTCTGGTTTCATGCCCAAAACAACGCCACCATACATTTGAATAAACCTACGATAGGAATCCCAAGCAAACCATTCATTGCCCGACTTTTTAGCTATCCCTACTACTGCATCATCGTTTAGCCCGAGGTTTAATACAGTGTCCATCATTCCTGGCAATGAAACACGTGCACCCGAACGAACAGATACTAAACAAGGATTGTCTTTGTCTCCAAATTTTGTGTCAGTAAGGTTTTCTACAAACTCTATAGATTTCTCTACTTCTTCTCTCAAGAGATCGATTACAGCATCTTTCCCTAGCGTATTGTATTCTGCACTTACTTCTGTGGTGATAGTAAATCCTGGAGGTACTGGCACGCCAATTAAATTCATTTCGGCAAGATTGGCGCCTTTTCCACCAAGTAGGCTTTTCATATTGGCTCTACCTTCTGCAATTCCGTTTCCGAAATTGAAAACTCTTTTTTTCTTCATCTTGATTTGTTTATTATAGGTTTATATAACTGTTATTCATGTTTGATGTTTTAAGAAATTTGTCTGTAGATAGTTTAGTCTGTTAGTAGCATTGGCTTCTCGAACAACTCTTTACTTGGATCTTTAATTAATACAGTGGAGTCGTTAATAACAATACTACCCAGTGAGATCTGGTATAATTGTAAAGGTATAAGCGGTAACTTTCCGCTTAAATTCACAAAACCGTCTAATGAAACTATAGTGTCTTGTTCTATATTTCTTAAAAGAGGGAAACTATAAGATTTATTTTCCTCTATTTGCGACATATGATAAATAGTAGTATCAGCATACTTAACAGTAAGCATACTTTTTAATGAAGATGCGATATAAGGAGTTACTCCTATCACTTTAAAACGGAAGTGTATAGTGTCGTTGTCCTCAAATCTTTCTGCCAACTGGGTAGAGTCGAGCGTAAATTTAAAACCCCTATCACAACCTAAACCAGCTATATGATAATTGCGTGGAATATAATCCTTTGGTTTTATATTAAACTCATCAAGCATTGCAGCTTCTTGAATGCTTAATTGTTGCACTACTTTTTGTTCGCGTTGCAATCGTGACTTTACTGAGTCGTTTATTTGTAGGTATTGGTCAATATTATCAGAATACCACGATAGAGAAGTATCCCATCGAGCTTCTGATATTTTATGTTTTTCAAGCACATGGTTTATTAATGCCTCTTTCTTTTCTGGAAGAGTGAAGTTTTGATAATCATGATCAATTATTGCTTCAGCAATGTACATATCATACATTACATTTTCCATTTTTTTACGTGGCAATACTTCACTAGGACGGTTGTGACAAGAGAAAACCATCATTGCCAGCATCAAAAGAAATAGATATTTGAATAGTTTATCCATTCATTTTAATTGTTGCCTTCTCCTTCTCTTTTTCCGTTTGCAGTGAGTGCGACAATGTTTTGCGATAAAACAATAGTAGCAACGCAACTCCTACAGAGATAGATGCATCGGCTAAGTTGAAAATAAATCGAAAAAACAGTATTTCTGTTCCTCCCCAAATTGGCACCCAATTGGGCAATGTAGTTTCGATGAGAGGGAAGTAGAGCATATCAACTACTTTGCCATGAAGCCAAGATGAGTATCCCTCGCCAATAGGAACAAATTCTGCAACATGTCCAGGGAAACTTGCGCTAAAAATCTCGCCATAAAATACACTGTCAATGATATTGCCGAATGCTCCAGCTAAAACCATCGATATACATACAATGAAACCTGTTTTATAATTACTTCTAATTATCTTAGTTAAGTATATCCCAATAAAAGCAACAGCTATAATTCTGAAAACTGACAGGAATATTTTACCAATGGCTTCAATGCCAAATGCCATTCCATTGTTTTCAACAAAGTATATTTTAAACCATTTTGCTATTTCAATAGAGTCGTACAAAGCCATGTTTGTTTTAACCCATATCTTTGATGTTTGATCTATAGCTATTACAAAAAGTATAACAAAAACGGCAATAAGTCCCTTAGGGATTTTTTCTCTCATAGATTTCCTGCTTTCAGACACTATCTTCTTGGCTGTCCTTCTTTTGCTTCAATACTTAGTGTTGCATGTGGTACTGCTCTTAAACGCTCTTTAGGAATTAACTTTCCTGTTTCGCGACACACACCATAAGTTTTGTTTTCGATGCGAATTAAGGCAGCTTGCAAGTTTTGAATAAACTTCATTTGGCGTTGAGCCAAACGTCCTGCATCTTCTTTAGAAAGCGTAGATGCTCCCTCCTCCATGTTTTTAAATGTTGGCGAAGTGTCTTCGGTGTCGTTCTCATTTGCGTTCATTACAGTGGCACGCAAGTTTTCGAACTCTCTCTTTGCAGCTTCCAACTTTTCTATAATTAGAGCTTTAAACTCTTCTAGCTCGGCGTCTGAATATTTTGTTTTTTCGTTCATAATCATAATGTTTTAATATGATACTAAGACTGTGGTAACCACGCTTTAGTAATTCATCGTATTAATAATAATCTAAGTTTGATGCAAATTTAGCAATAAGCGTGTTATAATTAGCATCTTTAACATTAAATCTTTTCTACACTAATAGTTACAGACTCATCATTCACATCAACTTCTGTGCCTATTACTTCTTTGTTTATAATTAATGAGTCGGCTAATACTTGAGTTTTTATGTAATCTGAGAAATCTTCAATTGCTGTGTCTAAGTTGTTGTTAGACGATATTACAATATTAATTCTATCAATTATTTCAAGGTCTTGCGCTTTGCGCAAGTTTTGAATTCTATTTACAAATTCTCTAGCAATACCTTCTTTTATCAAGTCGTCGGTAAGGTCTATGTCAAGAGCTACTGTGAGTTTGTCTTGATTGGCAACCAACCAGCCTGGTATGTCTTCAGAAACAATTTCGGTGTCAGATAATTCAATTGTTACCTCTTCTCCATTTACTGTTAAGTTGAAGTTCCCTTCTTTTTCGAGCTTTGCAATATCTTCTTGAGTCATCTCTTCTATTGCAACGGCCAACTGCTTCATTATTTTGCCGTATCGTGGGCCAAGCTTTTTAAAGTCGGGCTTAATACGTTTTACTAGTATAGCATTTGTTGAGTCAACAAAATTGAGTTCCTTAACATTCACCTCGTTCAGTATAAGTGATTTTATTGCCTCAATGTTTTGTTTTTGCTCCTCATCAGTAAAAGGAATCATTATTTGAGAAAGTGGCTGACGCACTTTTATATTTACCCTTCTTCGCAGTGCTAACACAATTGATGATGCAACTTGAGCCAAATACATTTGCTCTTCCAATACTTTATCGATTATTGCTTCATCGGCAACTGGGAAATCAGCCAAGTGTACAGATTCGAAATCCTCATGACCTGTTACAGAAATTAAATCTAGGTAAAGTCTGTCTGCATAGAATGGTGCAATAGGCGCCATAAGCTTAGTTACTGTGAGCAAACATTTGTAGAGGGTTTGGTAGGCCGACAGTTTATCATCAGTCATGCCACCACCCCAAAAGCGTTTTCTATTCAAGCGTACATACCAGTTGCTTAGATTGTCGTTTACAAAATTAGCAATAGCACGTCCTGCTCGCATTGGCTCGTAATTGGTATAAGATTCGTCCACCTCTTTTACCAGTGAGTTTAGTAGCGATATTACCCAACGGTCTATTTCGGGTCTGGCCTCAAGTGCTATCTCAGGTTCTTTACCATCGAAGTTATCAACATTGGCATAAAGCGTAAAGAAAGAGTAAGTATTGTAGAGCGTTCCAAAGAATTTGCGACGCGCCTCTTCTACTCCCTCTATATCAAACTTGAGGTTGTCCCACGGTGCAGCATTGGTTATCATGTACCATCTTAGTGGGTCTGAACCATATTTCTCTATTGTTTCGAACGGATCAACCGCATTGCCCAAGCGTTTCGACATTTTGTTTCCACTCTTGTCAAGCACCAATCCGTTGGATATTACATTTTTGAATGCAACGCTATCTTTTATCATTGTAGAGATAGCATGTAGCGTAAAGAACCATCCACGTGTTTGGTCGACCCCCTCTGCAATGAAGTCAGCAGGATATACCTTGTTGAAGTTCTCTTCTGAGATATGTGGATAGAAAAACTGAGCAAAAGGCATTGCACCCGAATCAAACCAAACATCTATAAGGTCGAGCTCGCGCTTCATTGGCTTGCCGCTTTCCGATACAAGTATTATATCATCGGCATAGGGTCGATGCAAGTCTAGTTTATCATAATCGATATTTTTGCAGTTGTCAAGGTCGAAGTCTGGCCAAGGAAGTTTGGTCATTACACCTGCTTTAAGTGCCAACTTCATCTCATTGCAAAGCTCTTCAACCGAACCAATACATTTCTCCTCTTTACCATCTTCAGTACGCCATATTGGTAGTGGAGTTCCCCAATACCTGCTTCGGCTTAAGTTCCAATCTTGTAGATTCTCCAACCATTTGCCAAATCTTCCAGTACCTGTAGATTGTGGTTTCCAATTAATGGTATTGTTCAATTCTATCATGCGCTCTTTGCAAGCGGTAGTTTTAATAAACCAACTGTCTAAAGGATAGTAAAGTATAGGTTTGTCTGTTCGCCAACAGTGAGGATAGTTGTGAACTTGTCTTTCTATACGGAAAGCTCTGTTCTGCAGTTTTAGCATTACAGATATATCTACATCTAGTGATGGGTCTTTCTCGGTTAGACTTTCGTCATAAGAGTTTTTCACAAATCTTCCAGCATATTCGCTGTAAAGCTCTGTGTTTATATTTTCTGCAGCAAATGTGTCGTCCAATTCCTTCAGTTCGAAGTATTTTCCAGTCAAATCTACCATTGGACGTTTATTACCATCTTTATCTAAAAGTGTAAGTCCAGGTTCGCCGTGCTCTTTACCTACTCGAGCGTCATCTGCACCAAAGGTTGGAGCAATGTGTACTATACCTGTTCCATCTTCAGTAGTTACAAAATCAGCAGTAATTACTTTAAAGGCATTTTCCGAGGCTTTCACCCATGGAATCAATTGTTCATATTCTAGTCCTGCTAGTTCGCTTCCTTTCCACACCTTGTCTAACACACGGTAAGGTACTTTTTTATCGCCCTCTTTATAATCTTCAAGCATTAGCGAAGCATCTTTCTCGGGGAAGTAAGCATATAGCAAGCTCTTTGCAACCAAAGCTGTCATTGGTTTGCCTGTATATTGATTGTAGGTTTGAACAGCTACATACTCTATATTTGGACCTACTGCCAACAGGGTGTTTGAAGGAAGTGTCCATGGAGTAGTAGTCCAAGCCAATAGAAATGGCTCGCCAAACTGAGTGAACTCTTCAAAAGGATTTTTTATTTTAAATTGAGCTGTACAAGTAGTGTCGGTAACATCTTTGTAACAGCCAGGTTGATTCAATTCGTGTGTGCTAAGACCTGTTCCTGCTGCAGGAGAGTAGGGCTGAATGCTATATCCTTTATACAGCAAATCTTTGTTGTACAATTCTTTTAGGAGATACCATAGCGACTCGATATAACGATTGTCGTAAGTTACATATGGGTCTGACATATCTACCCAATAGCCCATTACGCGCGTTAAATCTTCCCATTCTTTGGTGTATTTCATTACCTCTACACGGCAGGCTTGGTTGTATTCGTCTACAGATATTTTAGTTCCTATATCTTCTTTTGTAATGCCTAGCGATTTCTCAACGCTTAGCTCTACAGGTAGGCCATGTGTATCCCATCCAGCCTTTCTGTTTACCAAAAAGCCTTTCATAGTTTTGTACCTACAAAAGATATCTTTTATAGAACGCGCTATTACGTGGTGAATGCCAGGCATGCCATTTGCAGAGGGCGGCCCTTCGTAAAACACAAATTCGGGTTTACCCTTGCGGGTTGACAAGCTTTTCTGGAAGATATCTTGTGTATCCCACCTTTCAAGCATCTCTTTATTTATCGCAGATAAATCAAGTTCGTTATATTCAGGAAACTTATTACTCATTTTCAGTCAATTTATACCTTATGTAAAATAGAGTGCAAAGGTAACAATTTTTTGATAATTGAAAATGGTAATCACTCAATAAGAGAGAAGATTGATACCGAATAATGCTGTTTTCATTGTATTGACTTAAAAAATCAGTCATTCAATTGCTATATCTATTGCATATAAGCAGATAGGTTTATGAAGAAGCTGAGCTATATTGTTGAAGTTTTATGTGTTTACAATGAAATAGAAAATACATGACCTGTTTGACTCATAGTTGTATGCTTGGATAATTGTAATTGTTTGATTTGCAAAGCTATATATTTGGTATTGTATTTACACATCTTTTTTAAAACATATTTACCGCGGTAGATATTGAGAAAAGAGATGAAAATTGCATCTACCGTGGTAGATATGTTACAAACTGCATAGAATCTGAATTTAGAGTGGTTTATTGAGCATTTACGTCATTATTTTCTTTTACCCAGAAATCTATTAGCCATTTATGAAGCAAAAAACCAATCTACGATGCGAAGTTGCTTATTAATCGTTTGTTTTTTTCAACCTCAGGCTGAATCTTCTTCATTTATGGCGTTTTTCATCCATCTTATCTCTAAAATGGATGATTTATGCTTTTTGAAACATTTTCACTACGGTGTTTAAGATTTTCATGACATGTTTGTCTTAAACACTGTGGTAGATGCAATTTTCATGACATAAAATTTCAATCTACCACGGTAGATTTAATTTCTATCCAGTTTTCGCTACATCTACGTGTGAATTATAAAAAATAGCGAACTGTTATTTACAAACTGACACTCAAGAAACACGTGAAAATAATATGAGTGTTGTACAAAGCACTTAGTAGACATTATAATTATACAATAAAACTTGCACACTTTGTTTTGTTGTTTTACGATAAGACCAAATAAAAAAAGAGGAGCCACAATAAATGACTCCTCATATTCTGAATAAGTTATATATAACTATTACTTCTCTTTAAAGTATCCATCTTTCGGTAATAGATGGTCTAAGTTAGCTACTCCATATACCACAATTGCTGTAACAATAGAGGTGTGATCCATGTATTCTTTAGGGCATTTTTCATATGTGTCGCGTGGTGTGTGCCATATTTCTATTTCTCGGTAACTAAAATCGTATCCACAAATATCTTCTGTGTTTAGATTTACAACAGGTACTCCTGCTGCTAAAAATGCCCCCGCATCTGTGCCTGAGCCAACAAGGGGTCTATTGCGAGGAGGTACAACGTTTACTTTGAATGGGAATTTAGGGTCGATATCGTTGATAGGTGCGCATATTTTTTCAAAATCTGCTATCATAGCTTGTGGCACAGATACCGCTGTGGGAACAGTGGGTGCACCATCTCTATTGAACATAGCAGATACATTGTTTAGCTGATTTTTATTGTCTTTCAACCATGCAGTAGAGCCATACAAGCCAAACTCTTCACCAGACCATAAAGTAACCAATATTGTGCGTTTTGGTTTTCCGCCAGCTTCCATTATTAGGCGAGCAGCCTCCATCGATGGGGCTACACCCGATCCATTATCTGTAGCACCTGTGCCAACATCGTAAGCATCTAGGTGACCACCCATTACTACATATTCGTCTGGGAACTCGGTTCCTTTTATAACTCCAATAACAGTGTAATAGGGTATAGGGCCCATTCTAAAACTGTTGCGTATATCAAATTCTAGCTGAAAGTATTGGCGCTCTTTTGCCATTTGCTCTATTTCAGCAAATTGGTGCTCGTTCAATTTTATATCAGGAACCTTGGGAAGGTTGTCCCAGTTCATATTATCAATGTTCTTTCGGTCGTAAAGAGCAGTTATAGGAACAGGACTCGATTGGATAATACCCAAAATACCCGCTTCAACCATTTCGCTATAAAAAATTGCCGGCTCTTCTTTTAACGGAAGCAATTCTTTTTGATCTCCCTCTTTTCGATTCTCCCAGTTGTGTCTAGCTATTTTATCGTTTTCTATTTCTATCTTAGCGTTTACAGCCAATATAGAATCGCGTAGTTGATTAGCTTCAGGAGAGTAGTCTATAGGGAAACCCGTACTTTTGCCTGAAACTAATACCCAAGCACCTTTCAGTTTACCTTTCATACGTTCAAACTCGCGTTTGGTTTTAGGCTCAATCATAACATGACCCCTTTGTACTCCTTTTGTACCAACAGTATAAGATGGTGTTGCAAAATCCAATGTGCTAAAACTTGCGTCACTTGCTAGTATACGGCCAAACCATGGACCACGGTTAAAACCTATGGGCAGTACACCTGTTTGATGTAGCTCCACTTCCATTCCCCATTTTTCAAACTCACTCTTAGCCCATTTAACAGCCGTTTCATAATTATCTGAGCCAATCAATCTTCCTCCAATTCGGTTAGATAGTATATCTAAATGATGCATGGTTTGATTGTCGGCTTTGCCAATTTCAATAATCTTGTCAACCACAGGGTCTGTTTGAGCGTGTGATGTGTAGGAGAACAGAGAAAAAGCGAGTAAAAGCAGGGTGTAACTGAAATAGTTTCTCATGATTTAAAAGTTTTAAATGATAATTTCTCGCAAATTTAAAACTTTTAAATGAATTAAGCTATTTTGGGTAAGAGAAATATTAGAGAAAAAGCTGATGAGGTTGTTTTAGCTATATCTAATGGAAGTGTGTGATATGATAGGTGTTGTTTTTAAGCTGGTTAAAGGTGATTGAGGGTATTTAGTGCTATAAGTAATTACTAACGCAACCACGGTTACAGTAACAGTAGTTGCGATAGTAATACTTTCAATACATTTGATTTTGTTTACTTTTCTAGTTTGACAACAGTATTCAGTCCAACTTCTCGTTTAAATAGTCAGCAGTATAAGACTCTTTTCATTTCACAAGATTCTCGATTGCTCCACAGCTTACTAAATGATCATCTTTATCTCAACCACCAAAACCTACATCTTTAACATAGTTCGCACACTTTATTTCGTTTATTTAAATTGTCTATTTAAATTCACTTTACAGGTCGCATCTACGATGCTAGGTCGGTGTGTTTACTTGTATACTACAGACAGAGCTGCATCTACGATGCGCTAGTTAGCAGTGTATTAATACGTTTTTCTATTATTTCTTCTTTGGCATTTACTTTTAAGAGTATAATGGTTTTGCATTATAGACTATCTGTATATATAGCTGTTTTTAGCTTTGTTGATGTGTCCTGTTTTCACTATGCTCAATAAAAGAAATAGTTTGAATACATAATATTGTAGGTGATCTGTAAAATGCAATTAACAGTGAATAATACGTGTTACATCTGATTCATCTAAACTAGAATAATTAAAAAAAAAGGAGCCGTTCTTTTATAAGAACAACTCCTTTTAAATCTGTTTAATATGAATCCAGTCTAATATCAAAAGTAAGGTTCAAAATTATACGCCTTATTATATTACTTTTTTATTAAAAGGCTCTTTCCAGTCATTTCTTTTGGCTGATCAATTTTCATAAGCTCTAATAAAGTAGGTGCAAGGTCTGCAAGTTTACCTTCTTGAAGTTCTACTTTATTTTCTGTCAGCTGTTATCAGTGTATGTCCCCCTTTTGTGTTTAATACTTCTAGTATCTCTCCAAGATATGTATCTACAGTTTCAACACTCTTAATAACTGCTGGAATTACTCCAGTGTGGCCTACCATATCGGGGTTAGCAAAGTTTACTACTATTAAATCATACTTATCCATGTTTATTCTCTCTATCAAGGCATCTTTTATACCCTCAGCACTCATTTCAGGCTGAAGATCATAAGTTGCAACTTTTGGAGAAGGGATTAAGACTCTGTCTTCGTTTAAATATGGTTCTTCAACTCCTCCATTAAAGAAAAATGTAACGTGTGGATATTTTTCAGTTTCGGCAATCTTAAGTTGATTTAAGTTCTTCGAACTTACATGTTGAGAAAGTGTATTAACCGGTGCATCTTTTGTATAAGCAACCAATACATTTTCTATAGATTTGTCATACTCAGTCATAGTAACGAAGAGTGTATCTACTTTCTTGCCTCTATCAAAGCCATCAAATTTATCATCTACAATGGCACGCGTTATTTGTCTTGCACGGTCGGGTCTATAGTTAAAGAATATTACACTATCTCCGTCTTCTATTTTGGCAACTGGTTTTCCATCTTGTTCGATAAAAGCTGGCATTAAAAACTCATCTTGAATTCCGTTTTTATATGAATTCTCAACAGCTTCTACTGCGCTGTTAGCTGCTACTCCTATACCATGAACTAGAGCATCATAGCCAAGTTTTGTTCGCTCCCATCTTGTGTCTCTATCCATTGTGTAGTATCTTCCAGTAACTGTTGCTATCTTACCTACTCCAATTTCTTTCAGTTTTGCTTCTAAGTTCTCTATATCTTCTTTGCCAATTGCTGGTGGTACATCTCGTCCGTCTAGTATTGCATGAACATAAACTTCCTCTTGGCCCTGTCTCTTCATAAGTTCCAAAAGACCATATAAATGTTCTACATGGCTATGTACTCCACCATTAGAAACCAAACCTATAAGATGAACTTTTCCGTTGTTCTTTTTCGCATTTTCAACAGCAGCTAAAAATTCTTTTTTCTCGAACAAGCTTCCATCCTCTATAGCTTTGGAGATACGTGGAAGTTCTTGATAAACCACTCTTCCTGCTCCAATATTAATATGACCTACTTCAGAGTTTCCCATCTGTCCCGCTGGAAGACCTACTTCTTCTCCACTTGCATCTAATGTGGTGCTTGGATGCTCTTGCATTAGTTTGTCAAATACTGGTGTGTTAGCGCGTGTAACTGCATTTCCTGGATAATCTTTACCAATTCCCCATCCATCTAATATTATTAACGATACTGGTTTTTTGCTCATAATAATTTATTCTAATAAAAGTTTTTATTTTAATGTTGTTTTCTGCTTTAATGTTTAGTTCTATGAACTAACGATCTGATGATTTCTTCTTAATACAAGACAAAGTTAATTGTTTTTGAAGTAAAGCTTGTTTTAAGAAAAGAATAATCATGTGTAATTTCTCTTTTAAATACTCTGCAGTGTAAGACTCTTTGCATTTTACCACCTCTTCGGGTGTTCCGCAGCTTACCAGATAACCACCTTTATCTCCACCGCCAGGACCTAAATCTAAAATATAGTCTGCGCATTTTATTACATCCATATTATGTTCGATGATTACAATGGTGTGTCCTCTTTCAATTAGTGCATAAAATGCTTTAAGCAGTGTATTTATGTCGTGAAAGTGAAGGCCAGTTGTGGGCTCATCAAAAATAAATAGGGTAGAGTCTGTTTTTTCTTCTCCTAAGAAGAAGGCTAATTTTACACGCTGACTCTCACCTCCTGATAGTGTGGAAGATGATTGTCCAAGTTTTATATAGCCCAACCCAACATCTTGCAAGGGCTTCATTCGTTTAACTATCTTTTTTTCGGTAGCGCCTTTCTTAGCGCCAAAAAACTCCATCGCTTGGTCGATGGTCATATTCAATACATCGTAGATATTACTGCCATTGTATTGCACTTCAAGAACATCAGAGTTGAATCGTTTGCCATGACATGTTTCACATGTCAATTTCAAGTCGGCCATAAACTGCATCTCTACAATAATTTCCCCATCACCTTTACACTCCTCACATCTTCCACCATCTACATTAAAAGAGAAAAAGGCGGGTGTAAAGTTCAACTGTTTAGACAATGGTTGTGCTGCAAACAGTTTTCGTATTTCGTCGTATGCTTTTATATACGTAACAGGGTTTGAACGCGACGATCGGCCAATTGGGTTTTGGTCTACCAACTCTATTCTATTAATTAAGTTGTAGTCTCCCGCTATTTCGTTGTAGTCGATATTCTTTGTAGTTGCACCATTAATTTTATCTTTCAATGCATTATAGAATACACTGTTTATGAGCGACGACTTACCAGAACCACTTACACCAGTAACAACAGACATTACACCCAATGGTATTTTTACGTCTATATTTTTTAGGTTGTTATGGCGCGCACCTTTTATCTCTATGTAGTTGTTCCACTTTCGTCGTTGTTTAGGTACTTCAATCTTCTCTTCACCAATCAAATACTTCACAGTGTAGCTATCAGAGTTGGCAATAAGGTTGTCAACATCGCCTTGATAGATTATTTCTCCACCTAATCGTCCTGCCAATGGACCAATATCGATAATATAGTCGGCTGCACGAATAATCTCCTCATCGTGTTCTACAACCACCACTGTGTTACCAATATCTTTCAGGTTTTTTAATACGTTGATAAGTAGTTGCGTGTCACGCGAGTGTAGACCAATACTTGGCTCATCTAATATATAGAGCGAACCAACTAAGCTACTTCCTAGCGATGAGGCAATATTAATACGTTGACTCTCGCCACCCGAGAGTGTGTTTGACAATCTATTCAAGGTGAGGTAAGAAAGCCCCACATTCATTAGAAACTCCACACGGTTTTCTATTTCAATTAATAGTCGCTTTGCAATAGCAACATCATTTTCACTTAGCTCAAGAGAGTCAAAAAAATCTTTTAGTTTATAAATAGGCATCAACACTAAATCGGCTATAGATTTGCCACCAACTTTCACATATAGTGCTTCTTTTTTCAAACGAGCACCTTTACACACAGGACAAATTGTTTTTCCACGATAACGTGCTAGCATTACTCTATATTGAATCTTATACAGATTCTCTTCCAACATTTTGATAAAGCTATTTATTCCATAAATTTCTTTATTGCCATTCCACAACAAGTCTTTTTCTGCTTCAGAAAGATCGTAGTAGGCACGGTGTACAGGAAAGTCGTATTTCCAAACCTTATCGATAAACTCTTTTTGCCACTCACCCATTTTCTCGCCTCGCCAACAAGCAACTGCTCCCTCATATACAGAAAGGCTCTTATCTGGTACAACTAGGTTTTCGTCAATCCCCATCACCATTCCAAAGCCTTCGCATTTGGGACAAGCACCTACAGGGCTGTTAAAGCTGAACATTAAATCGGTGGGTTCTTGGAAAACAATTCCATCGGCTTCGAAACGATTGGAGAACAGCGCTCTCTCAACTCCATTGTCTGTCCAAAACTTAACAACACAGTCTCCATATCCTTCTAAGAAGGCAGTTTCCACAGAATCAGAAAATCTGCTTATTGTGCTTTTGTCCGATCCTGTAGAAAGGCGATCAATTACCAACAGCACATCTTCATCGGCAGGAAGCGAATCGCGTGTTAGAAATTCATCTATTCTATAGAACTCATCATTAAACTCTATACGTGTATAACCCTCTTTCTGCAACACCTCCAATTGCTCGCGTAGTGTGCGTTCGCTTCGCAGTTCAATATTAGTAAGTACAGCCATTCTAGTACTCTCAGGATAAGATTTCATGCGAGCCACCACATCGTTTACCGAGTGTTTTTTTATCTCTTCACCAGAAGTGGGTGAGATAGTTTTGCCAATACGTGCAAAAAGCAAGCGAAGGTAATCGTATATCTCTGTAGAGGTTCCCACTGTAGAGCGGGGGTTGCGTGTATTTACCTTTTGTATATGGTCAGCTTCGGGTTTGTGCATTCTGCCCAAGAATTGACGGGCATAAGACGACAAACTCTCCACATAGCGTCTTTGACCCTCAGCGTAAAGCGTGTCGAATGCCAATGAAGATTTGCCCGAGCCCGAAAGACCGGTTATTACAGTGAATGTGTTGCGAGGTATTTTCACATCAACATTTTTGAGGTTGTTTACTCTCGCACCTTTTATATCTATTACTTTAGGATTACTCATTTATATTTTGGTTAAGTAGGTCTTTCAATTAGTGAAAAACAATCTACAAACTTACACAAAAAACTTGACAATTTTAAATATGCAGATACTCTAACAACTTGAATGAAGAGAGTGTTGCGTTGTTTTCAATTAGATTGCAGTATTGCAACAAATATTAATTATTGAGGTGTGTTGGCAATTATTGAAATAAAATGAAGGGTTGCGGTAATTTATTTACAATCAATATGTATTACTGCCTTTCATAGTCTCACAGCTATAAATTCACACTATATGTTGTATATTTGTAAATAACAAACTAACTGTTACGCAAAGATTATGAAGAAATTACAAATAGAAATACACCTTATACTCCCCGAAGTTCCAGATGATAAAGATCCATGCGTTCAAGATTTTATTGAACTCTTAGAAGACCATAAGGGAATAGAGAAAGTGCATGTGAAACAAGGGGAAGATAGCGATGTGCCTCATCTCTGCTTTCATTACAATCCTGCAGAAATATCTATTAGCCAAATACGTCACATAGCAGAACAGATAGGTTCGTCTATTAGTGAGAAAATAGGACACAAACTTATTGAGGTAAAAGGCATTCGTCATCCACGTCAGGCTCGCAATATTGAGCTAAAGCTTAAGAAGCTGCCAGGCATGATTGAGGTTTCGGTGTCTGCATCGGGAATGATAAGGGCAGAGTTTGAAAAAACAAAGCTACAGGAGGCAAAACTAATAGAGGCATTGCAAAAAGAGGGGCTCTCAATACCCGACAAGTCTGTAGATGCCAAAAGATACCTGCAGACCATAAAAGATAAACCTACAAAGACTATGAAACCAGAAAAAGGAAATGCTCATCAACATGAGCATTCGCATGGTGGTGTGTTTGGAGAACAAACAGAATTGATATTTTCAATCATATCGGGTGTTCTCTTAGCTATTGGTTTTGGCATCTCTTTTATTGCAACTGTTCCATTGTGGACTAGTATTGCTTTTTATATAGGTTCTTACTTTTTTGGAGGTTTCTTTACAACAAAAGAAGCACTAAAGAGGGTGTTGAATGGTGGCTTTGAAGTAGATTTTTTGATGATGGTTGCTGCTATTGGCGCTGCTATTTTAGGTAAATGGGTTGAGGGTGCATTACTGTTGTTCTTGTTTAGCCTCGGACATGCATTGGAGCACCATGCTATGAACAAAGCTAAGAAATCTATTGAAGCGTTGGCAGAGCTTGCCCCCAAAACTGCTTTGAGAAAACGAAACGGAAAAACCGAAGAGGTTGATATTGATAAAGTGAGGGTAAACGATGTAATTGTGGTGAGACCCGATAGTAAAATTCCTGTCGACGCTGTTGTTATATATGGACAGAGTAGTGTGGACCAATCATCTATCACGGGTGAGAGTATTCCTGTAGACAAATTTCCCGTTGTAGATAGCAATATAGATTATTCTAAAGAAAAAGATATTAGTAGTGAGAATAGGGTTTACTCTGGAACAATAAACGGAAGCGGTTCTTTAGAATTGAAAGTAATTAAAGAGAGTAAAGATACAACTCTTTCTCGTCTGATAACCTTGGTAAATGAGGCACAAACACAAAAGTCGCCCACTCAAAGATTCACAGATAAGTTTGAACGTTATTTCGTTCCCATAATCTTAGGATTGGTGGTGTTATTGTTGGGGGCTTTTCTTGTAATTAACGAAACCTTCAACGATAGTTTCTATCGTGCTATGACAGTACTTGTGGCGTCAAGCCCCTGTGCACTAGCTATATCTACACCCAGCGCGATTCTTAGCGGTGTGGCTAGAGCTGCAAAAGGAGGTGTGCTTATAAAAGGGGGTAGACCGTTGGAAGATTTAGGCGTCTTAACAGCGTTGGCTTTCGACAAAACAGGCACACTTACAGAAGGTAAACCAAATCTAACAGCAGTAGTTGCTCTTGGCGATACAGATGAAAACGAATTATTGAAAATTGCAGTGGCTGTAGAAAGCCTGAGCGACCATCCATTGGCCAAAGCTATTGTAAGAGATGGCAAAGAGCGCATTGTAGGTGATGGCATGCCTGAGGCTCAGAATTTAGAGTCTATTCTTGGCAAAGGTGTAAAAGCACTGTTGGGAGATGATGATATATATATTGGTAACTTAGAACTGCACGAAAACCTTGATGAACTGAAACCTTCTACTGAAATAAGAGAAAAGGTGGAAGCATTGGAGGAGAAAGGAAATACTACAATGCTTGTACGACGCAACAATACCTATATAGGCATCTTAGCCTTGATGGATACACCCCGGAAAGAAGCAAAAGCCACTTTGCAGCAATTGAAGAAAGTGGGTATCAAAAGAATGATAATGATAACGGGTGATAACCAAAAAGTAGCCGATGCTGTTGCACAAGAAATAGGAATTACCGATGCATGGGGTAGTTTGCTACCCGAGCAAAAAGTAGATGCTATAAAGAAACTAAAAGAGAACGAAGCCAAAGTTGCAATGGTGGGCGATGGTGTGAACGACGCTCCAGCTATGGCGCATAGCACTGTAGGTATAGCAATGGGAGCGGCAAGTTCTGCAGTAGCATTAGAAACAGCAGATATTGCTCTTATGGGTAATACATTAGATGCCCTTCCTTTTGCCATTGGTTTAAGTAGAATGACACGCCGTATTATTAAACAGAATGTTTTTATAAGTTTGGGAGTCGTAGCTTTGCTTATTCCAGCTACTATATTTGGTTTTGCAAATATGGCAGTTGCTGTTGTTTTTCATGAAGGTTCCACTTTGGTGGTTGTGCTTAATGCGTTGAGGTTGTTGAGTTACAAGAAGTAAAATGTTAAATATCGTGTTTTTCTAAAACTATAAGAGTCTTTTCTATGTTATTTCTCTAAAACAACTATCTTTGCACACTATTAAAGATAGTGTGCAGTGTTAGATTGCACAAATATAAATTTAAAAGATTAATAATGAAAGATTTTTTTAGGATTAAAAGCATAATAGCTGTAGTAGTACTTTCACTAACAGCTACATCAACTGTTTTTGCTGGAGGTATACTTACCAATACTAACCTAAGTGCTCGTTTTGCTCGTATAATGGCATTAGAAGCCTCAACCAATGCAGATGCTGCTTATTACAATCCGGCAGGAACAATCAAATTGTCCGATGGTTTCCACTTCTCTTTCAGCAATCAAAGTGTTGCTCAGGAGAGAATTATCACATCCTCTTTTCTTCCAATGACAGGCGCTGGTTCAAAAGAGTTTTTAGGAAAGGCTACAGCTCCACTTGTGCCAAGCTTGCAAGGTGTATATAAAAAAGGTAAATGGGCTCTTTCTGGTAGTCTTGCTGTTATAGGTGGTGGCGGAAAAGCCACGTTTAATGATGGATTGCCTTCATTTGAGTCGCAAGTTTCTATGCTTCCTCCGTTAATCAATCAATTCTCGCCAGGTTTAGTAGGCCAAATTCCCGGTGCTTCACTCACATCAAAAGGTTATTCTTTAGACCAATATATGCATGGTGTAAACTATATTTTTGGTGCTCAATTGGGTGGTGCTTATGAAATAAACGATATGTTTTCGGTTTATGCAGGTTTTCGTTTGAATATTGTACACAATGAATACGAAGGACACCTAACCAATTTAATGATGGATATAGATGCAAAAGGTTTAGGAGCAATTGGATTTCCCGATCATAGTGGACCTATGAATCCTACACCAATCTTTGGCTTGGTAAGTAGTAGTGATAAAATTCCAGCAGAGTTGAAGCAAAAGTTGCTATTGCCTACTAAAATGGCGGGTGAGGGAGCACACTTAGAAAGCAAACAATCGGGTTGGGGTGTTGCTCCAATACTTGGGGTACACTTTTCACATGCAGGTTTAAATATAGGAACTAAATACGAATTCAAAACATCTTTGAATGTAGAAAACAAAACCACTAGAGACGATACTGGCATGTTTGCCGATGGTGTAAATACTGCTCACGATTCGCCTGCATTGTTCACTATTGGTGCATCATACGATATATTGCCAAGCTTAACAGCAAGTGTTGGTTATCATCTTTTCTTCGATAAAGATGCCTCAATGGCAAATAACAAGCAAGACCATTTGACAAGTAACACTAATGAATATCTAGCAGGTATTGAGTATCGCATCAACGATATGTTCTTGATAAGTACCGGAGGTCAAATTACCCGTTACGGTGCAAGCGACGCATTTCAGTCTGATCTTAGCTTCTCTTTAGATTCCTATTCACTTGGATTTGGTGGCGCAGTAAATATATCAAAGAATGTTCAGCTAAACATTGGCTATTTCTTTACAAACTATTCTGATCACACCAAATCATCAGCCAATTATAATGGTACTGGCATTGCTGGTAGTGATGTTTATAGCCGTACCAACAAGGTGTTTGCTGCAGGTATAGATTTCTCGTTCTAGAATAAGATAGATATATTGATAATACTTTTTG
>CAJDVE010000025.1_pt1 | contig 23756 bp, 18 predicted proteins | sample 7391271 | NCBI WGS metagenome assembly CAJDVE01 (sample SAMEA7055701, study PRJEB34461) | soil metagenome | biome: terrestrial ecosystem; feature: Peninsula; material: soil | place: Antarctica | collected 2016
ATTTGATAGTAAAAAAGATTGAAGCTATTGATGAGAACATTGAGAATTAAGAGTTGATTCTATTCAACTACAATTAGCTATATATTTATAGAAAAGCCCAGCTCTAAGAGTTGGGCTTTTTCATTTTATATGCTTATTAGTTGTTTTATAGTAGCAGATGCTAACCACATCACACCCTAAACAACATTAAACACGTATTATCTACACTTTCAGCTTTGCCTATACAATAATTAAATCGTTGTCTACTATCTTTTTTAAAACAGTTAGCAACGTAGCAAATGTGTGAAAGCAAAAGCAGATCATTCATAATAGATTGTAGCCTGATATAGAAATAAGATGCATTCTTCCTGTATAGTAAAAGTTAATATACATATTAATAAGAATACAATGAATAGTACTAGTAAAGCACTAGAAATCACCAATTTTGGTTTTATTCGCAATAATACTGTATCTGTTCTACTTACTTTTATGTATATTTGCATCCATGCATCCAAATAGTCGAAAATCAAAACAATATTACTTTGTTGTAACATAGGTTTAAAAAACACTTTTCATGAAAAAATATAAGTTGATTAACAACATTGCAGGTTGGGCAGTTTTTGTAATTGCTGCAGTTGTTTACTTAATGACCATAGAACCAACAACTAGCTTTTGGGACTGTGGTGAATTTATTACATCAGCATACAAATTAGAAGTGGGCCACCCTCCTGGTGCTCCTTTTTTTATGCTTACAGCCAATATTTTCACACAACTTACATCTGACCCTACCAATGTAGCCATTCTTGTAAATGCTATGTCGGCACTATTAAGTGCCCTCACTATATTGTTCCTATTTTGGACAATTACACATTTAACTCGCAAGCTTGTTTTAAAAACCAACCAACAATTCCTTACACTTGGACAAATAGTTGTGGTGATAGGTAGCGGTTTGGTGGGTGCTCTAGTTTATACTTTCTCCGACACTTTTTGGTTTTCGGCAGTAGAGGCAGAAGTGTATGCATACTCATCAATGTTTACAGCATTGGTGTTTTGGCTCATACTCAAGTGGGAAGACAATGCCCACAAACCACACTCAGATAAATGGATAGTGCTAATTGCATATATGATGGGCCTTTCGATTGGTGTACATCTGTTGAATCTGCTTTGTATTCCTGCAATAGTACTTATTTACTATTACAAAAAGAACGACAGTGTTAATTGGAAAGGCACTGCCCTTTCGCTTTTGTTCTCTTTTGGTCTAATTGCTGTGTTGATGTATGGTATTATACCTGGGTTCACAAAAGTGGGAGGATGGTTTGAGTTAATGACAGTAAACACATTAGGAATGTCGTACAACTCGGGCCTATTTATCTACCTCATAGCCCTAGTTGGTGTAATTATCTGGAGCATAGCGGAAACAATGTCTCAAGAACCCAACTTGCCAAGAGTAAGGCTTACTTTTCTACTGGCTATGGCTTTGTCGGGCGTTCTTTTTATTGGCGATAGTATATTGCTATGGATAGTGCTTATTGGTGGTACAGCAGCTTTTACATTCATGTCGAAAAAAGCAAGTGCTAAATTAATCAACCTTGCAATGACATGCCTTTTGGTAATACTAATTGGCTATTCATCTTTTGCTCTCATTCCAATAAGATCAATTGCCAATCCACCAATGGATCAAAACTCACCTGAAGATGTATTTAGCTTGGCTAGATACCTCAACCGTGAGCAATATGGCGACAGACCACTACTATATGGTAGAACTTTTGCTTCTGAAATAGAAAGAAAAGCAGACGGAACAGCAGTAACATCAGAAAAAAACAGGTATAGCCAAATCATTAAATCATCGCCAGATGAAAAAGACAGATATGTAGCTACTACTTCTTATAATTACAAATATACTAACTCGATGTTGCTCCCTCGAATGCACTCATATAGCGGCAATCCTAGTTACAGTAACCATTTAACTGGTTACAAAATGTGGGGAGGAATACAGAATGAGAATCAAGTACCAACTATGTTGGATAACATACGTTTCTTGTTCTCCTACCAATTGAACTATATGTACTGGCGCTATTTTATGTGGAACTTCTCAGGCCGTCAAAACGATGTGCAAGGAGATGGTGGTATTACAAGTGGAAACTGGATTACAGGCATCTCTTTCATAGATGAGCATGTGTTGGGATTAGGGCCACAAACAGACATAGCCCCCGATGTGGCAGACAATAAAGCAAGAAACGTATATTATATGCTTCCGCTACTTTTAGGTATAATTGGAATTATATATCAATTACGACTAAAAGAGAAAGGCTTTCAGAGCTTCTTAGTGGTGTTTATGCTGTTTTTTATGACAGGTATTGCCATAGTGCTTTACTTGAATCAAACACCATTTGAACCACGCGAAAGAGACTACGCTTACGCGGGATCGTTCTATGCGTTTTCTATATGGATAGGTATCGGGGTAGCAGGTATAGCAGGTTTCCTAAGAAACTATTTAAGCAACACTGCTATAGCAGGTGGTGCAGCCACATTACTTGCAATATTAATTCCTATTCAAATGGCTGCACAAAACTGGGACGACCATGACCGCTCTAATAGAACCTCTGCAAGAGATATTGGTAAAAACTATTTAACAAGCGTTGCCCCCAATGGAATTATATTCTGTAATGGCGATAACGACACCTTCCCGCTCTGGTATGCACAAGAGGTTGAAGGATATAGAACAGATGTGCGTGTATGTAACTTGAGTTATTTGCAAACAGAGTGGTATGTAGACCAAATGGTTCGCGACTCTTATGATTCTGAACCTCTTCCTATATCGTGGACACAGCAACAGTACTCGGGTGATAGAGGAACACATGCCTATTTATTTACACGCCAACAAATTGAAGGTGCGTTACGAAATAGCAACATACCTCCATACCAATTTCCCACTCATTTTAATGCAGCAGCTTTTAAAGATAGTATGTCGCTAACTGAAGTGATGGAAAACCTACGAGATGGTGTGGAACCACCTTTGAATCCTTTTATTGATAAAGGAGGCGTTATACCTTCAAACAAATTATACTTAGATATAGATTCAGCCAAAGTTGACTGGGCAGAACTCAATGCAGAGCCTACAAGCAGAATGACAATTAACTTAGAAGGAAAATCAGGCGTATATCGTCAAGAATTGATGATACTTGAGCTACTTTCAAACATCAACAAAGATAATTGGAGTCGACCACTGTATTATGCTACCACAGTAGGACATGATACACATTTAAACATGACGGCCAACTTCTCCCTCAATGGATTGACTTACCGTGTTACTCCAGGATATCCACTTGAAAACGGTGTTAACACAGAGGTTATGTTTGATAATATGATGAATAAGTTTAAATGGGGCGGGTTTGATAACCCCAAAGTATATCTTGACGAAAACAACAGGCGCATGTTTAGTCAAATGCGCAATTTGTTTGCAATGCTTATTGAAGCTCTTATAAACAATGGAGAAAATGAAAAAGCTCTTCAGGCCCTTGAGAAATCTCTTACAGTACTTCCATCTGCAAGTATGCCTTTTGGTCACGAATCAATTCCGTTGGCAGAGTCTTACTTGCGCTTAGGTGAGGTGGACAAAGGAAATGCTATTATAAAGGAGATAGAAGATAGAATAATCTTAAATCTTGACTGGTACAATCGTCTATCGCCAAAACAGATGGCAAACAATGCAACAGATATCTTGCATTACAACTTAGGCGTACTTGTACGCATTACAGACCTATATCAAATATACGACCACGAGAAATATGCTGCTCATGTAGATGATCTTTTGAGCTGGTCGCAGTTTTATTATAGCCAAGGACTAGCACAACTAGCCAACACTGTTTTGAAACAAGTAACAGATGGATCTATTCGTGGTTTCTACTCAGCCGGAGACGACACTATGAAGCAAGCTGTAGAAGAACAAGCAATGGAAAAATCATTTCAATTGATACAACAATATAGTCCAGAGTTACTTCAACACTATAATAATCAGAGACAATAAAACAATTGAATAAACAAAGAGGATGTTTATAGAGTAAATAATCTATAAACATCCTCTTTTCTTGATACTAATACTATGCTAATAGAGCAACCACCAAAACTATATAGAATGCTTTTCCCAAAAAGCATTTGGAGAATTCCTGTTGAAAACAAGAAAATGGCTTATCTAACTTTTGATGATGGTCCTATTCCTGAAGTTACCCCATGGGTACTAGATATATTGGATAAGTATAAGATAAAAGCTACATTTTTTTGTGTTGGCGACAATGTAAGCAAGCATCCTGAAATATACAGAGATATTTTGCTGCGTGGTCATAAAGTAGGAAATCACACACACAACCATCTTCAAGGATGGAAAACATTTGGGACGAAGTTTGTAAACAACGTAAAGCAGAGTAGTAATCTAATTCAGTCTAAACTGTTTAGACCTCCACATGGACATATGTTTTTTTACCAACTTACGCACCTTCATCTTTTGGGATACAAAACAATAATGTGGGACGTAGTAACACGCGACTACAGCAACCGACAGACACCAATGCAAGTATATAACAATGTGAAGAAATATACACGCGACGGTTCTATAATAGTGTTTCACGACTCATTGAAAGCTGAGAAAAATTTACGCTATGCCCTACCTAACTCTATTGAGTGGTTATTGAAACAGGGGTATACATTTGGGGCAATTGAATAAATGTTGGTTATTTCTGTGTGTTACTTCAATAAAAAAGATAGATATTTACTTACTTCTAAATCCTTTATAAAATGTTTAATAAGCTAGTTGCTATAGAACCTGTAGGATTAATTAAGAGTGCAGAAAATCAACTACACAACTTTGCAAAAGAAGTTGTAATGTATAATGATATTCCAACTGATGCTGTAGAAATTTGCAAAAGAATAGGCGATGCCGATGCAGTGCTATTGAGCTACACTACAACCTTAACTAAGGAGATATTGCAACAGTGTAAAAACCTAAAGTACGTTGGAATGTGCTGTTCACTTTACTCTCCTGAGAGTGCCAATGTAGATATACTCTATGCTAATGAACAAGGCATAACTGTTACTGGTATTAGAGATTATGGAGACGAAGGTGTAGTTGAGTATGTAATAAGCGAACTGGTACGTCGCTTACATGGGTTTGGAACAAATCCAGACGGCACTCAAGTTGGACCATGGAATGGTATTCCAGAAGAGATAACAGGCCTTACTTGTGGAATAGTTGGTTTAGGAAAACTAGGAGGCATGATAGCTGATGCGTTATCTTTTTTTGGTTCAAATATAAACTACTTTGCACGTAGTGAAAAAAAGGAATTTGTTGTATAAACAAAAACACTGTCCTACTCCACCAAAATGAGTTTGACAAGTTGGGCAATCATAAAATACTATTCAATGTAGGTCTTTCTCCTGCATGGGATGCCGAACCATTTGAACAATGGCTTAATAATGATAGCAACCTTTTCTATTGCGACTCAGCAGGAGCATTAGGCAATGATAGTTTGATGAATCATCGCAATGTAAGATGTATGAATGTATCCGCGGGAATAACAAGGCAAGCTTATGAGAGATTGAGCGAAAAGGTAATTCACAATCTATCAGAATACAATAAATAGAAAAATAGTACTTTACAGTTTTTAAAACACTTAAAACATCTATCTACTTTATTTATTCCCTTGTTGAACTAAATTGGCAGCCTCACACAAATCGTTGTACCATTTCTCACCAAACTTTCTTATCAATGGTTCTTTCAAGAATTTGTAAAGTTGAACCCCCTCTTTCTGTCCAAACTCAACAGCAGGTTTGCAAACCGACCACCTGTGATAGTTTACTGCTGTAAAGTCGCGATACTTCTGCAGGCGAATTGGATAGAGATGACATGATATTGGTTTTGGCACAGATATTCTTCCATCGCGATACGCTTGGTCTATAACACATTTGCATACTCCATCTTCATCGAAGTAAGTAAAAACACACTCCTCGCCATTTACAATAGAAGTAACTAACTCGCCATCATAATCTTTATACGAAATACCTTGCTCTTCAATAAGCTTTTGAGCCTTTGGTGAAAGCTCATCCCAAATAAGAGGAAGAATCTCGTTTATTTTATCATTTTCATCATCCTCTAACGGAGCTCCCGATTGGCCATCTACACAGCACTGACCTTTACATTTAGAGAGGTCGCATATAAACTGCGATTCAACTACGTCTAAGGATATAATTGTGTCGTCTATTTGTATCATAAATATATAAAATTAAAATCTAATGTAATAATTACCTTTCAACTTGTCTGCATACTGTTGCTTGAAACAGCCAAAACAGATAAACAAGTAAACCTAAACTTACAAGCCCTGCAAGAAGAAAGGTTGATGTAATGGGTGGATGCTCTAAATAATGATATACAGAATTCTCTCTTAAGAAAAAATTGAATGTAACCACCAGGGCATTATTTAAGAAATGCACAAAGATAGGTATCCACAAGTTATTCGAATACACAAACAAATACCCAAGCACTGCACCCAGTATTATTCGTGGTAGGAAACCGTAAAACTGCATATGTAACAAGCTAAATATAAATGCTGTAATCCACACTGCTAAATGCTTATTTTTAAACAACTTACCCAATAGTTGTTGCAATGCACCCCTAAAAAAAACTTCTTCGGCAACTGCAGCAAACACACCAATAAATAGTATGTTGCCAAGAAGGTCCCAAATTGATGTCCCCTCAAGCAACAAGTTAGTTGTTACTTGTGCCGACTCTTCAAGGTTTTTCATCCATAACTCCAAACCACTCAACCATTGAGGCAGTACTAACATTTGATTCAATTCTGAAATCAATGTTATAAAAGGCATCCCCCCAAGTAGTATAGCAAAGGCTAGAAGATATAAAACAAAAGAATCTCTAGAACTTTGAAGGCCTAAAAAAGAAATAGGTCTGTTGCCACTCCAAGTTGCAAGAGTAATTGCAGGCATGAAAAACATAAGCAACATCTGTATGGCTGAACTTAATCGCAACCCCCAAGGAGAAAGCATCAACTGTCCGCCTACAAAACCATTAATGACAGTAACAAGACTGCCTGCAAGGAATAGCCCAGCTAAACAGAATACAAAAAGATATAGAATCTTTGACAATGGGCTAGCGTTTCCAAAAGCATTCATAGAAAAGTAATTTTAGGATGCAAAGATACAAAAGAAAGATGCAAAATAACAACCTACCCATATCAATTACTATCTATAAGCCTATACATCTAACATAGAAGTAAATAAAAACGGAATGCATATTTGCAAGTAAAACTATTTTCACTATCTTTGCATCCGCTTTGCGCAATCTCTGTTGAGACGGTCTCTGACATATTGCGTTATAAGAACGTTAAACATTAACATAAAGCTTAAGCAATCATGGATTTAATGAAATTAGCTGTGGATTCTTTCGATAATCAAAAGAAAGAATTCCCAAATTTTAAAAGTGGTGACACAGTTACGGTTGCATACCGTATTGTTGAGGGCACAAAAGAGCGTATCCAGCTCTTCAGAGGAGATGTATTAAAAATTAGTGGAAAAGGAGATAACAAACGTTTTACAGTACGTAAAATGTCTGACAATATTGGTGTAGAAAGAATCTTCCCAATGGATTCACCTTTTATCGACAGCATCACTATTAATAGCGTAGGTAAAGTACGTAGAAGTAAAATTTACTATATACGTAAACTGCGTGGTAAAAAAGCACGTATCAAAAAGAAAAGATTTTAAGAGAATCTTATATAATACATACAAAAAGACTGCTTCTAATAAGAAGTGGTCTTTTTTTTGCTTTAGAAAGTTCGGAGAACATATTAAGGGTCACATGCAAAACTATTTGTTTTATTTAAATTGTAATGTCTGATATAATTATATTGATTTCACATGACTATTTTATAGTCTGCTCCATAGTCATTTGAGACTGGGGTGAGTAATTTGTTTACTGGAGATACTCCCTCACTTCTTTGTAACGAAGAGCTCCTCGTTAAAGCTACTATTGAACTTACATCTAATACACTACTAGCTCCAATTTGCTTGTAATCGACTTTTTCCGTAAAGTCGTTGTAAGGGTTAATTGCCTTCTTTCTAGCTGCCATGCTAACGCTTTGAAATACCTTAAATATGGATGACACTGAAGTTCAAATATGAACACAGAGAAATACATTTCAGATATTGAGCTTTTGAAGATGAAAAACCACAGTTTAAAACTTTAAAGAAAATCATAAAAAGACTCTTTTTATCAAAAGTTTTCTCCATGGTAGAAAACTCAAATATCTCATCAAACTCCCATCTACCACGGTAGATTTGTTTGAGGAGAGATAAAATTCGTTTCTTCTATGGTTTTTTGACCATTTAGGAAACTTCTCTTGTTTTTTTGTCGTTTTATTTGACATTCTCATCACAAAACTACTTTTTGCCAAGTAGAAATATTTGCACATTAACTCTTTATTCTTTTTTATTCTGCAAATCCTACTTTTAGGACATAAATGGACTAAATTCAGCAGAAAAAGCAACAATTATTCTTTTTATAAACATTTCTACCACGGTAGATTCAATTTTCATCGCATAAATGGGCAATCTACCATGGTAGATTTGATTTCTGCGTGTTTTCCGCTACATTTTCTAATGAATTATAAAAAATCAGGAACTGTTATTTACGAATTGACACTTGTGCAATCTTAAAATAAATATTAGTGGAAGAAAAAAACTCACACGAAATGAAAATACGATTTTTCAAGAATGTTTAACGCGTAATTTTGCGGTTTATTCGATATATGATTGTTTTGCCCTACTGCTAAAAACTAAAAGAACCACGCTAAAAGATTAGTGTTGTAGAAAATTACTCTTCTACAGGCTCAGAAAGCAGATAAAAGCGACAACACTCAGTATAATGAGTATCTCAATAAAAACACAATAAATAGATCTTTGAATATTAAATACTGATACGTATATTGTCAAAAGGGGATGAGTAGTGCGAGTTAAACCTGAAGATGATATCTACCTCCAAAAGCTTGGAATAAATAAGGAGAGTACCGTAAATATCTCTAATCGACCAATGAGCATGAGCATAGCCATATATATCTTTGCAAAGTCTGTAAGGTGGGCAAAGTTACCAGCAGGGCCGTTTGAACCTAAACCAGGCCCTACATTGCTTATTGCAGTAATAGAAGCACCTATAGCTTCATCAAAGGTCATACCTGTGAGACTAAGAACTAGAAAGCTTAAAAAGATAAGCAATATATACAAAAACATAAATGCAAGTATCTTAGAAACAACATTAGTGGGCACAACCGACTTATTCATTTTAACAGGAAGTACTGCTGCAGGATGCACTTGACGTTTGAATTCTATAAAAGTGTTTTTAACCAAAACCACTAATCTCGAAATCTTCACCCCGCCCGATGTAGAGCCTTCGCAAGCACAAAAAACCATTAATGCTATAAATAGAAACCAATAAAATTGTCCCCAAAGTAAGTAGTCATAAACAGCAAACCCACTTGTGGTGATGATAGAAACAACTTGAAACAAAACTGTACGAATGGTATATTCTAGCCCCTCCATTTTGCCTGTAAACAATAAGGTGGTTGTCATAAAAACAGTAAAGGCTGCAATAATATAAAGATACCATCTAAACTCTTCGTCATGAAAAATCTGTGTAGATTTTTTTCTTACTAGCAAATAGAGTAGAATAAAGTTTGTTCCACCTAGAAACATGAGCAGAATGATAACATATTCAATATAAGCAGAATTAAAAAAAGCTATACTTGTTTGCTTAGTTGAGAAACCGCCAGTAGAAATACTTGTCAGTGTGTGACATATAGCATCAAAAGCATTCATAGGGCCTAACCAAAGAAGAATAAAACCAACAACCGAAAAACCTAAATAGGTTAACGCTATCAATTTAGCAATTTTGCTAATCCTTGGTGTTATCTGTTGTGTAGGCATAAATCCAGTCATTTCTGCATCAAAAAGCTGTATAGCTCTGCCACCAAATATGGGCAAGAAAGCCATCACAAACACTACAATACCTATGCCTCCAACCCATTGGGTGAGACTTCTCCAAAAAAGCAATGATTTGGGGAAACCCTCTATGTTTAAAATAACTGAGCTTCCGGTAGTGGTAAAACCACACATTGTTTCAAAAAATGCATCGGGAAGATGAGTAATAGCGCCACTTAGGTAGTAAGGCAACAATCCGAAAATGGTAAGGAAAATCCAAATAAGTGTAACTGTTAAGAAGCCCTCGCGCTTTGTTATTTCACGTCCTTTTTTACGGAAACTAATAAAGCGCAAAACTACTCCAGCACTAAGTGTAATAGCAACAGATATGTAAATACTTTTGGTAGCAGACTCTTTGTATATCTCACCAACAATGGCAGCTAACAGCATCAAAACTGACTCTACAATCAGAACAAAGCCAAGAATGTTTGAGATAAAATAGGTGTTTATCGATTTCAGTCGTGCCACAGAAAGTCTGATTATATTTAATTGAAAAGATTCTCGATATTCTTCATTGATTTATTTAAAAAGAATACTACTACTTGATCATAGGGTTCAATCAGCGTTTCACCATCAACAAGCATAGGCACACCATTTCTTATAAGTGCACCAAAAGTAATATCGGAAGGCAGTCTAAGGTTTTTGATTATTTTTTTCGTTACTTTCGAATTCGGATGAGCTATTACTTCTCCCACATTTGCATTTGCAAAAGCTAGGTTCTTTATATTAGAAGCATCAGCCTGTAAAAGCAATTCGTATATTTTGCTAGCGGCAATTAATTTTTTGTTGATAACAGTACCAATATCAAATTTTTCGGCAAGACTTATATAGTCTAAGTTTTCAACTTCAGCTATAGTTTTCTTCACACCATGCTGTTTTGCAGCAATACATGCAAGAATATTTGCCTCAGAGTTTCCTGTAAGAGCAAGAAAAGCATCTGCTTCGCCTATACCCTCATTAATCAACAATTCGGTATCGCGTCCATCTCCAAGAAACACAGTAACATTAGAAGGGGTTTTCTCTACTAACATCTCTGCACGCTCACGGTCTTTCTCTACAATTTTCACATTTATATTATCGGGTAAATGCTTTACTGTTTGCAAAGCAATTCTACTTCCACCCATAATAATAATATTTTTGGTTTCGAAAGAGGTTTTACCCATAATTTCGGGCAGTTCGCTCAGCTGTTTTCTAAGTGTAGTAAAGTATAGAATATCGCCAGGCAATATCTGATCTTTCCCTGTAGGGATAATGGTGTGACTATTCCGTTTTATTGCAACCACGTGAAACTTCTTATTTTCGGGCACAAGTTCATGAATATGGCGATTTGCAATAGGTGCATTTTCGCGAATCTTAGCACCCGACAAGATGATAGACCCGTTGCACAACTCCCACCAAACTCTAGTCCATGGATTTTTTAGAGCCGAAACAATCTCTTTTGCCGCCATCATTTCTGGATATATCATAGAGTTTACACCCAACTTCTCAAAGAAATCTATATTCTTTGGCAGCAAATACTCATAATTGTCAATCCGCGCAAGCGTTTTCTTGGCTCCTAAGTTAGAAGCAAGCAAGCATGCGGTTATATTTTTAGATTCCTCTGTTGTAACTGCAATAAAGAGATCTGTGTTTTTAACTTCCGCCTCTGTGAGGTCTTTCAAGGAAGTGCAATTTCCGGTTCGAGGCAATAATTCAACATTATCTTTAATTGTATTTAATCGCTCTCTGTCCTCATCCATTAAAATAATGTCATGATTCTCTTGCACTAACAATTTCGCTAAATGTGTGCCAACAGCTCCAGCACCCGCAATTATTATCCTCATATATTTATACCTGTAATCCTATTTCTTTGTTTTTTTCAATTTAAGTAACGACTCAAGAATTCCCTCTTCGTCTAGTTTGCAATAATGCAACAAATCGTTGATAGAACCATGAGTAACAAACTCATCGTTAATTCCTAAACGATGTACATTTAGATTACTATACCCATTATCTGCAAAAAACTCAAGCACAGCACTTCCCATACCTCCTTCAATAGACCCATTTTCAATAGTAATGATTGTGCTATAGTTTTCGGCTACTTCAGTTAGGAGTTCTTTGTCGAGAGGTTTCAAAAACAACATATCGTAATGAGCAATATCCATATCATGAGCCTTCGCTTTTTCAATAGCCAATGCTGCAGTGTTGCCAATAGTTCCTATAGAAAGTAATGCAATTTCTTTGCCATCTTTCAACTTTCGCCCCTTACCAATAGGCAATATCTCCATTTCGTTTTTCCACTCTACAAGTTCACCTTGTCCTCTAGGATATCTTATTACAAATGGCCCTGAATTGCCATATACAGCTGTATACATAAGATTACGCAAGTCGTGCTCGTTGTATGGAGCCGATATTACTAAGTTGGGAATAAAACGCAAGTATGCCATATCAAATGTACCGTGATGTGTAGCTCCATCTTCACCCACCAACCCAGATCTGTCTAGACAGATAATTACCTTTAAGCTTTGTAGTGCTACATCATGAATTACCTGGTCGTAAGCACGCTGCATAAAAGATGAATATATATTACAAAACGGGATAAGCCCCTCTTTTGCCATACCTGCCGAAAAGGTTACTGCATGAGCTTCTGCTATTCCTACATCAAAAGCTCTTGTTGGGAACTCTTTCATCATATGTATCATCGAGCATCCTGTTGGCATGGCAGGAGTAACACCCACAATCTTATCGTTGGTTGATGCCAACTCTGTTAATGTATGCCCAAACACCTCTTGATACAACTCAGGCTGACCTTTTTTGCGTTTATTGATGCGCTCACCCGTCTCTTTATTAAACACCCCTGGAGCATGCCAAACTGTAGCGGAATCTTCTGCAGGTTTATATCCTTTACCCTTTGTAGTGCGAATATGCAACAACTTAGGGCCTTGCATATTCTTTATATTACCCAATATACGAACAAGTGAAGGTAAATCGTGACCATCAACAACGCCGAAGTAGCGTATGTTGAGCCCTTCAAACATATTCTGCTGGCGCGTTAATAGCGATTTAAGACTATTATTGAAACGAAGAATGAAATTCTTCTTCTCGTCGTCAATCAGATTTCTGCGTTTAAACTGTTTATAAATACCATAACGCATTCTGTTGTACGCAGAAGAAGAGGTCATTTTTACCAAATACTCCTTCATGCCTCCCACGTTGTCGTCTATCGACATATCATTATCGTTGAGAATAATAAGCAGGTTGTTTGGTTGAGATGACACATTGTTCAATCCTTCAAAAGCCAACCCACCTGTCATTGCTCCATCGCCAATTATAGCAACTACATGTTGCTCTGGTTGGTTCTGTAGGTTTGCAGCCACAGCCATACCCAATGCCGCAGATATAGAAGTAGACGCATGTCCAGAAATAAATGTATCGTATTCACTCTCTTTTGGATCTGTAAATCCTGAAAGTCCACCAAATTTACGATTGGTGTGAAAATTATCACGCCTGCCTGTCAATATTTTGTGGCTATAGGCCTGATGACCTACATCCCACACCAATCTATCGAAGGGTGTATTGTATAAATAATGAAGTGCAACTGTCAACTCAACAGTACCTAAACTAGAGGCAAAATGTCCTGGATTGTGTGATAACTGATCAATAATAAACTCTCTCAACTCACCGCTCACCGCAATAAGTTGGTCCATAGTCATATCTTTCAAGTCATCGGGGCTATTAATGTTTTTCAGTAATTTCATACAGTCTTTTCTTCATTCACTTCAAGTTAATCTATCAGAATTAAACATTCTAACAAACTACTACGATTTACTTTTTCCAGTTACATTTTGAGCTATCCACATTCTGATAAAGCTACAAGCATATCTTGCTGATGAACAACAAGAATTAATTGGCCATATCAGATAAGAATTTAATTCTTACTAATCTTATCTCTTCTTCTTCATATTCTGACAATTCTTCAATAGCTTCGTCTAAATTGTCTGTTTCCTCTTCTTGAAAATAAGCATATATATCGTCAATAACATCTTGATCCATTACTCTATTTAAAAAATAGTCGATACTTATTTTCGTTCCGGAGTAAACAATTGCCTCTATTTCTGTTAGAAGCTCATTAAACTCTAGTCCTTTAGACTCTGCCATATCGTCAAGGCCAACTTTGCGGTCTATTCCTTGAACAATAGAGACCTTCAACTTCGATTTATTGGCAACTGTTCTAACACGTAAATCTTCGGGACGCTCAATTTCATTTTCTTCGACATGTTTTTTTATCAGTTCTACAAACTCCTTACCGTATCTTTTTGCTTTTCCTGCACCTACTCCAGGCATATTTTGCAGCTCTTCTATCGTTATCGGATAGGTTGTAGCCATTGCTTCAAGCGATGGATTCTGGAAAATTACATACGGAGGCACATCCATTTTTTTGGAGAGCTTTTTTCTCAAATCTTTCATCATTGAGAACAATGCAGGATCTACTGCACCAGTACTGCCACCGCCACCAAGAATCATATCATCTTCGTCTAGATTTTCTTCCATATCTAAATCATCTTCTTTTGTTATTTTAAAAGAAACGGGTTTCTTTAAAAAGTCTTTTCCTTTCTTTGTTATCTTTAGAAGACCATAATTATCAATATCTTTTGTAAGATAGTGCTCTATCAATGCACAACGTATTACAGTATCCCACGTTGTAACGTCTTCATCATCTCCCGAACCAAACTCTTCAAGTTGGTTATGTCCAAATGTCTCAATTTCCGAAGTTTCTTGTCCTGTAAGGAAATTGATAATGTAATCGGTTTTATGTTTCTCTTTAAGCACTTTTATTGCTTCTAAAACCGTAATTAATTGTTCTTTTGCTTCCACTCTTATTTTTGGATTTAAACAGTTATCACATTGTCCACAATTACTTTGTTCATAATCTTCTCCGAAATAATGTAAGAGAAACTTCCTTCGGCAGATAGATGTATCAGCATACGATGCTGTTTCATTAAGTAATTGGCGACCTATCTCTTGTTCTGCAACGGGTTTCCCCTGCATAAAACGTTCTAGTTTTTGTAAATCTTTCACAGAATAAAATGTAATACATTTTCCTTCGCCTCCGTCTCTTCCAGAGCGACCAGTTTCCTGATAATAGCCCTCAAGGCTTTTAGGAATATCGTAATGAATTACAAAACGCACATCAGGTTTATCAATGCCCATTCCAAATGCAATAGTTGCAACAATTACATCTACTTTTTCCATTAAAAAAGCATCTTGATTGTCGCTTCGTGTAGTTGGATCCATGCCAGCATGATACGGCAATGCAAGAATATTATTAGCTTGCAATATTTCAGCAAAATCATTTACTTTTTTCCTGCTTAAACAATATACTATCCCCGATTTTCCTTTCTGTGAAAGAATATATCTTATAATATCGCTGTCAACATTTTTAGTTTTCTTGCGAACTTCGTAATATAAATTGGGCCTATTGAATGATGACTTAAATACAGCACCATCAACCATACCCAAACTCTTTTGAATATCGTCTTGAACCTTAGGAGTAGCTGTTGCTGTAAGTGCAACTACTGGCTTAACTCCTATTTCTGTAATAATAGACCTTATTCTTCTATATTCGGGTCTAAAATCGTGTCCCCATTCAGAAATACAGTGTGCCTCATCTACTGCATAGAATGATATGGGCACTTGTTGTAGAAAATCTATATTAGACTGCTTAGTTAGAGACTCGGGGGCAACATACAACAGCTTAGTTTTTCCAGCTGTTATATCTTCTTTCACCTTTTCTATTTCAGATTTATTGAGCGAGGAGTTAAGAAAGTGAGCTACACCATCGTCTTCGCCATAATTTCTGATTGCATCTACTTGATTTTTCATCAATGCAATAAGTGGCGAAATAATAATAGCTGTACCATCAAGCATTAGTGCTGGCAATTGATAACATAAGGATTTACCGCCGCCTGTGGGCATAAGTACAAAAGTATCCTTTTTGTTCAATATACTCTCAATGACTCCTTCTTGATTACCTTTAAATGTATCGAAGCCAAAAAATTGCTTTAATTTTTTGTGTAACATCTCTTTGTCTTTTTCATAATTAAGCGGAAATTTATTTTCTGTTTGATATGTTTTTTCATTATCTGTTGAAATCACGTTAATCTTTTAAACTTCCATAGTATTTAATTTTAGACTAAGGTAAGAGATAAAAATTGAATATAAAAAAAAGAGATTGTTAAAAATTGATTTTTTCTTATTTCCCCCTGCGTTTATTCACACGAAACTGTGCAAACCACTCATTTTTTGTACTTGTTTAACAACCAAGAGTGGTTTGTAGTTTCGATTCCATAAATTCATGCTATCAGAAATACATCTATGTCTCAATAAGCCCCTTTAAGCTACGCGCAAGTTTTCTATATTTGATTTCTTAAATTGGTTGATTGCATACTTATGCGTAATATGTAGCTCTGTATGCTTTTCGCTTGGCATCGTAAACATAGAATCCATCATTATGGCTTCTACAATAGAGCGAAGGCCGCGCGCACCTAACTTAAACTCGAGGGCTTTGTCTACAATAAACTCGTAAACATCCTCATCAAAGGTAAGCTTTATATTATCCATCTCAAACAGTTTTATGTACTGCTTTGTGATAGAATTTTTCGGCTCAGTCAAAATACGCAATAGTGCGTCTTTATCCAGTGGAGTTAAATAGGTAAGTACAGGCAAACGACCAATAATTTCGGGAATCAATCCAAAAGATTTCAAGTCTAATGGAGTAATGTACTGCATTAAATTCTTACGGTCTATATTAGCTGTGTTTTTACTTGCAGAATATCCCACTACGCGTGTGTTGAGGCGTTGAGCAATACGCTTTTCAATACCATCGAACGCACCACCACAGATAAAAAGAATATTCTTAGTGTCTACAGCAATCATCTTCTGATCGGGATGCTTACGTCCACCTTGTGGTGGAACATTTATAATTGACCCCTCCAACAACTTCAAAAGTCCTTGTTGAACTCCCTCACCGCTTACATCACGTGTAATAGATGGATTGTCGCTCTTACGTGCTATTTTATCAATCTCATCAATAAAAACAATACCTCTCTCGGCTGTAGGCACATCATAGTCGGCAGCTTGCAGTAATCTAGTAAGAATACTCTCTATATCCTCTCCCACATAGCCAGCCTCTGTAAGTACAGTAGCGTCAACAATAGTTAGCGGTACTTTTAGCATCTTTGCTATTGTGCGTGCAAGAAGCGTTTTACCAGTTCCAGTAGAACCTACCATGATAACGTTAGATTTTTCAATCTCAACATCATCCTCAACATCTACTTGCAACAAACGCTTGTAATGATTGTACACAGCTACGGATAAATATCGCTTTGCATCGTCTTGACCAATTACATACTGATCTACAAAAGATTTTATTTCTATTGGTTTTGGTAAACTACTCAATGTGAAGCCTGGATCTGATTTGGCTGGTTTCTTTATCGACTCGTCAACAATACCGTGTGCTTGTTCAACACACATATCGCATATATGACCAGTTACACCTGCAATCAATAGATTTACTTCGCTATCGGGTCTACCACAAAAACTGCAATGATTTTTATTAGGATTTTTCTTTGCCATTCTATAATTAGCTCTTTCTTACTTTTATTTATCTTTCTTATTCTTGTTTCTTACAAGCACATCGTCTACCATTCCGTACTCCTTAGCTTCAGATGCTGTCATCCAGAAGTCTCTATCAGAGTCTCGTGCCACCTCTTCAATTGGTTTGCCAGAGTGTTTAGAAATAATAGCGTATAATTCTTGTTTAACCTTTGCAATTTCGCGTGCAGTAATCTCAATATCCGAGTGAGTTAAAGCAAAGCGCTTCTTCTCGGCTCCAGCAACTAGTAACACCGCTGCCATTGATGCAGCAATACCTGTACAAATTGTTGTAACATCGCTAGATATAAACTGCATTGTGTCGTAAACACCATAGCCAGCGTATACCGAACCTCCTGGTGAATTTATATATATTGAAATGTCTTTGCCAGTATCAGCCGAATCTAAATAAAGCAACTGAGCTTGAATTACATTGGCTGTATAATCATTAATTTGTGTGCCAAGAAAGATAATGCGGTCCATCATCAATCGAGAGAACACATCCATTTGTGCAACATTCAACTGACGCTCTTCTATAATAGTAGGAGAGATGAAGTTATTACTTGTTATTTTTGTATAGTCGTCTAGGGCCAGACCATTCATTCCTAAATGGTGTACTGCGTAATTTCTAAAATCTTTACTCATAATTTTATTCTTAAAATCAATCCTCAGATTGCGTTGTTTTTTAATATTGGTACTATTTGTGCATTTCTGCAAAAACAGGATATTTATACTTTATGATTCAACGATAAAAAAGCAGAAAGCTTCCACCCGTTAGAAACATACAAGTAACAAAGTTAAGAATTTAATTTATAAATTCTATCATTCAACTTTGTAATTGCTTTTCAACTGCAAAAGCTTTCTGCGCTATATCTGTATCAGAAAGTAGAGAGTCTAGTTGTTCAACTATTTTTCTTCTTCTCCGTTTTCTTTTTCTTCTTCTATTTCCTCTATCTCTTCTGCGTCTTCTTCCACCTCTGCCTCATCAAATTCTTGGTTTTCTGCTGCAATAAGTTTAGAGAATTCTTCTGAAGTAATTGCTATCTCTTCAAGCGTAATGTTTTCTTTCATCCAAGCAGCAATTTTATTTTCAACTACTCTTGCAAACAAGCCCTTCACTGTTTCTTCATTCTCAAGCATTCTCTTTACATAGTCTTGCAACATTTCTGCAGGAAGATTGCTCATTCCGTATTGTGCAAACTGTGATTGAGCTACTTTAGAAGCAAGTTCTTGAACATCCGAAGCTTCAGTTTTAATATCATTGTCGGTAACAATTTTGTCTTTGGCAATTTGATATTTAATATCGTTAAGAATGTTGGGGAAGTCTTGTTCTATCAACTCGTCTGTTGCTTGCTCATTGCTTAACTTCAACCATCTTTTCAAGAACGCTTCTGGAAATTCAGCAGCCTCCATTTTTTCAAGAATCGCTTTTCTAACCTCTTTCATAAAGAAATAGTCAGCATCGGGAGCAAATTGTTTGCTCAACTCTTCTTTTACCTTAGCTCTAAAAGACTCTTCGTCTGTTGCTACACCTTCACCCAAAACTTTATCAAACAACTCTTGGTTCAATTCAGCTTCTTTGAAACGTGTTATCTCTTCAATGCTAAACTTGAAATCAGAAGTTACATCAGCAACATCTTCTTTTTTAATATTTAAGAACGAAGCAATTTCAGCTTCATTATCATAAGCCAATTTAGGATTGATAATTATCTCGTCGCCAGCATTAGCTCCAACAAAACGATTTTTTGTTTCCTCGTCATTTTTAATGTACGAAGGCATCAAGATAGCATTTTCTACAACTATACCATCTTCTTTAGGTTCGCCATTTTCCAACTCCACAGCTTTACCTTTTATAAGGTCGGTTTCTACTGCCGACTCTTCAATCTTATCATATGTACCAAAGTTTTGCTTGTAACCCTCCATTTGTTTTTCAAACAATTCGTCTTCAAGTTCCACTTTGTATAGTGGCAAAGCTGTCTCTTTGTCAAACGTTAAGTCAATTTCTGGCGCAAGACCCACTTCGAATTCAAAAGTAAATTTTTCATCTTTTTCAAGATCAAGTTCTTTTTCCGGATCTTCTTTTGGTAGTGGTTCTCCTAAGATAGGAAGTTTGTTTTCTTGAATATAGTTAGATAAGCTTGAGTTTATCAACTTATTAACCTCTTCGGCCAAAACAGCTGTACCATAAAGTTTCTTTACTACTCCCATCGGCACTTTGCCGGGACGGAAACCTGGTATACTTGCTTTACGTCGATATTGATTCAATGCTTTATCTACGTTTCCTTGAAAATCGGCTCTTTCCATTTCTATGGAAATAACACCGTTTACACTATCAGTTTTATTGAGCGTTACATTCATCCCAATGATTTTATTTATTATGTTAGTTATTAAATTCTATATCTGTGTTGTAGAAACTTTGACGTTTGAAAATCAAACGATTTAGATCAGTCTCATTAATTTAGTTCAGAGGTGCAAAATTAATTTTATTATTCCAATATCCAAAAAAATAACCCATCTATCTTTTAATCATAGCATTTTACAACATAATAGATGAGAAGTTGTTATCGAATAAGAAGTTTTTAAACCTAGATAAACTGAAAAAATAAATTACTTACCCACAAATACTAAAAACATAAACCAAAGCATTAAAAAATAATAGTAACCGATGGCCGGGAAGTCGTAAATTGTTAAAGAAAACATTAACCGATCATCTGAAAGTATAAACTTGTTCAATTTACCACTTTCCTACCCCTATGAAACGACAAATATAATCATATGAAGAGCAATTTTATTGCGAAATAAATCTAGTTTTTCGTATCAAATTAGCAGATGTATCTAAAAGAACCTTCAATTATACGCTTACAATGAACATACCCGCCCATTTACGGTTTTAAGTATAATTGTTGCAATAGTAGTGCAAGACTCATATAAAATTATTAGTTTTGATGAACTATATACTTTTACAATTAATACAAACGAAATAAATCACACTTTTTAGATTATGCATTATGAGATATAAATGGATTTTATACATACTATCAACCCTTTTAGTTGTTTCGTGCAGTAGCTACAAACAAGCCGAAAAAAAAGCACCTGAATTTGCAATAGTAAAAATATCGGGCCAAATTGTAGAGATGAATAAAGAGCAAGGCACCAATGCAGAAATGCAAGCATTTGTAGATAAATACAAAGGTACACTCGACCAACAAATGAACGAAGTGCTGGGGACATCTTCAGAATTTATGCAAAAAGGACTCCCAGAGAGTTTGCTCACCAATCTAACATCGGATGTAATGAAGGAATATGGCGATAAACAACTAGAAAATGGGGCAGATGTTTCCATAATGAATGTAAACGGCCACAGAGCCACCCTACCCCAAGGAGATCTCACGCTTGGCAATTTGTTTGAAGTATATTCTTTCGACAACACCGTTACATTCTTAGAAGTGAAAGGAGAAGACCTAATCAAAGTATTTGAAGCCTATGCACGCATGGGCGGATCAGGTATCTCGTCAAACGCACGATTAGTGGCAAAAGATAAAAAACTAAAGAGTGCTACACTCGATGGAAAAACAATAGATTCGAGCAAGATATACAATGTAGTAACTATAGACTACCTTGCCGATGGCAACAATGGCATGAAAGCCCTTCGTGATGCAGTATCTATAAACAACACAGGCATTACCTTGCGCGACATTATGATAGACTATGTGCGAGAACAAACTGCACAAGGAAAACAAATCTCATCGCAACTTGATGGAAGAATAATAATTGAATAAACAAACAAAAGGTATGAAACGATATATTTTTACATTAATAATACTCCTTAGTATAACAATTGGCTTGCAGTCGCAGAGCATAGTTATACTCCACACAAACGACACCCACAGCAGAATAGAACCTGTACCCGAAACAGATAAGTACAACCCCGATCTTGGTGGAATAGTGCGAAGGGCTGCTTATGTTGAAAAAGTGCGTAGCGAAAACGATAACGTGTTACTTTTCGATGCAGGCGATTTTGTGCAAGGCACTCCCTATTTCAATATGTTTAAAGGTGAAGTAGAAGTAGAAGCAATGAACCTGCTTAAATATGATGCAATTACACTTGGCAATCATGAGTTTGACTATGGCATGGATGTATTGGTAGATATGGTTAAAAAAGCCAATTTCCCAATAGTGTGCACCAACTATGACTTTTCTGATACAGAGATTGCAAATATCATTAAACCTTACCACATCATCGTGAAAGATGGCGTTAAGATAGGCATTGTAGGAGCCAACATAAATCCTCAAGGGCTTGTAGCATCTACTCACTACGAAGGGGTGAAATATCTCCCTCTCACAGAAACCATCAATAAAACCGCCGAAATGTTACGCAACGATCTCAACTGCGATATGGTAGTTGCTTTATCGCATACAGGCATAAAAACCGAGTTGGAATTAGCCGAAAACTCACGAAACATAGATATCATAATTGGTGGTCATAGTCATACATTTATGGCCGAACCAGCTATTCGCAACAACTTAGATGGTAAAGAGGTGCTTGTATACCAAACCAATGGTAGAGGCGTTTATTTAGGCCGTATTGACGTTGAACTTGAAAAAATAGATTAGAACTAAGAGACACGCAACCAAATACTTTCCTACTATATTTTAAAATGAAGAAAACAAGCTTATTGGTTGTATTTGTGCTCTTATTGCAGATTGCAACAGCACAAATTCAACCAAATATTTATAGAGAAGCCAACAAGGCAGAGATGAATGCATGGGTAGACTCGGTTTACTCATCGCTATCTACAGACGAGCGTATTGGTCAGCTCTTTATGGTAATTGCAGACACGCACACCACAACTGCAAACAAAAACCTCATAAAAAGATACATAGACCAACAAAAAATTGGAGGCATCCTTTTTTCAAAAGGAACAATTGCTAAACAAGCCAACATTACCAACTATGCACAAGAGGCGAGCAAAACACCCCTCTTTATTGCACTTGATGGAGAGTGGGGATTGAATATGCGACTAACCGATGCTCCTCGTTTTCCACGCAACATGGTGTTGGGTTCTATCAAAAGCGACTCGCTACTCTACCTCTACGGAAAAGAGGTGGCGCGCCAATGTAAAGAATTGGGCATTCATATCAACTTTGCTCCAGTATTAGATGTAAACAGTAATCCAAAAAACCCTGTTATTGGCAATCGTGCATTTGGGGCAAACCCTGAAAATGTTGCCATCAAAGGCGTATCCTACGCCTGTTGCAAAACATTTTCCTGGACATGGCGACACATCCGAAGACTCACACAAAACATTGCCTACAATAGCCCACAGCAGAGAGCGGCTAGATTCAATTGAGCTTTTCCCTTTTCAATCGTATATCAATGCGGGCCTATCGGGTATGATGATAGCTCATCTAAACATTCCTAACCTCAACACAAACGGATTGCCCTCGTCTCTCACTCCCGAAATAGGAAAACAATTATTGAAAGAAGAGATGGGTTTCTCAGGTCTCACCTTCACAGACGGAATGGCCATGCGAGGAGTTGCCAATCAACCATCTATGAGTGTAAAAGCTATATTGGCAGGCAACGATATTGTTTTGGGCGTCACCAATCTTAGAGATGAGTTTCAATCGGTAAAAGAAGCAGTAGAAAACAACACCATCTCCTCAGAAATGCTAGAAAGAAAGGTACGTAAAATACTTGCCTACAAATTCATAACTGGTGCACACAATTTTAAGCCAATTGATGCTAACAAAGCAACTCGAAACATCAACAATAGCTATTCTAAATGGCTCATCCGAAAACTACACAACTCATCGATGGTGTTGTTAAAAAACACAGATGACATGCTACCCATTAAGAACCTAGATAAAAACAAAATTGCATCAGTAGCCATTGGTGTCTCAGACAAAGCAGCTTTTCAAACATGGTTAAACAAATATACAGATGTTGCTACGTTTCAGATAAATCAATCGGATGAAATAACAGCATTAAAAAAAAAGCTTGAAGCGTACGATCTAGTTGTTTTTTCCATACATTCAAGCCAAATAAACGATGCTGTAGCCCTGCATGAAGAGTTGAAGAGTAAAAAATCTGCTGTAGTTTTCTT
>CAJDVE010000003.1_pt1 | contig 23547 bp, 17 predicted proteins | sample 7391271 | NCBI WGS metagenome assembly CAJDVE01 (sample SAMEA7055701, study PRJEB34461) | soil metagenome | biome: terrestrial ecosystem; feature: Peninsula; material: soil | place: Antarctica | collected 2016
AGAAATTGGCATTTTGATGATTGCTGCGCTGCGTTCTATAATTGTTGTTAGTAATTCTTTTGTGTAATAATTTAGTCGGCTTTGGATTCCGAAACGCGCGCGCATTGGTGCCGTAAGAAGTCCAGAGCGCGTGGTTGCGCCTACTAATGTAAATGGATTGAGGTTGATTTGAACGGTTCGAGCATTTGGACCCGATTCGATCATAATATCGATCTTGAAATCTTCCATCGCCGAGTATAAATATTCTTCGACAATTGGACTTAAACGGTGGATTTCATCAATAAATAGTACGTCGCGAGTTTCTAAATTTGTTAGTAAACCGGCTAAATCACCAGGTTTATCTAGCACTGGACCAGATGTGATTTTTATTCCCACTCCAAGTTCATTCGCCAAAATATTTGCTAGCGTCGTTTTTCCAAGACCTGGAGGGCCGTGAAATAACGCGTGATCTAGCGCTTCGTCCCGCTGATTTGCAGCGGCAACAAAAACTTTTAAATTGTCTAGTATTTGGTCTTGCCCAGAGAAATCATCGAACGACAACGGACGTAATTTCTTCTCAATATCGAGTTCTTCTGGATTTAGATGATGACTTGTGGGATCTAGATTTTCATTCATACGGCAAAGATAACCAAAAATTCAGCTGTAATTGGTGTTCTACATTTGGTACCCTTCAGAAAGTAGGGAGTGATATTCCGGATGATTGTCGACGTATTTTGCCACGTATGAGCATGAAGGTATTAGAATATAATTTTTCTGTTTAACATACTCTAAAACTTTTTTTACAAGGATTGCTGCGATGCCTTTGCCGGTAAATTCTTTGGGCACTTCAGTGTGAACAAGATTTATTTTGTTTCCCGTCAGCACATATTCTACTACTGCTTTACCGTCTTCAAGTTGGAGTTCGAATTGATTTTCATCTTCGTTTACAATTAACTGTTGGTCTGCTATTTCATTCATGACTATTATTTTTAAAGTGAATAAACTAAGTATGTTTTGCGGAACGAAGTCGACATCATGACCTGGTTTACTATAGTCATAAGGCCATCTGTGTACGTGAGGAATTTCACCAGGCCAGTTTCCGTGCATGTGCTCTACTGGTGTAGTCCATTCCAGTGTTGTAGATCTCCATGGATTTTGCGGTGCGCGTTTTCCGTAGAAAATACTGCTAAAGAAGTTCCAAAGGAAAACTAATTGGAAGGCGCCTCCAACAAGTGCGAAGACAGTCATTACAACGTTTACGTTTTGTAGATCGTCAAATAATGGGAACGCGGTATTTGTATAATATCGACGTGGTAATCCAGCTAAACCGATGAAGTGCATTGGGAAGAAAACGCCGTAAGCACAAATCGTAGTTACCCAAACGTGGATATAACCTAGATTTTTGTTTAGCATTCTTCCGAACATTTTCGGGAACCAGTGGTAAATACCAGCGAACATTCCGTATAGTGCTGAAATACCCATTACTAAGTGGAAGTGAGCTACTACAAAGTATGTATCGTGTACGTTAATATCTAGTGTGCTATCTCCAACGATAATTCCTGTTAATCCACCAGTGATAAATGTTGACACCATTCCGATAGAGAATAGCATGGCTGGGTTTAACTGTAGATTACCTTTCCATAGTGTTGTAATCCAGTTAAAGGCCTTTACTGCCGAAGGAATCGCAATTAGTAGTGTGGTGAATGTAAATACTGAACCTAAGAATGGATTCATTCCTGAAACGAACATATGGTGTCCCCAAACAATTGTAGAAAGGAACGCAATAGCTATAATTGACATAATCATCGCACGGTATCCAAAAATTGGTTTACGAGCATTTGTTGCCAAAACTTCAGAAACTAGACCCATAAAGTACTGGAGAACCACCTTGGTAGTGAAGAACTTCTCCGGCAATATATATATCTGATAGGAAGAAAGAAGTACCAAAACTTCTATCCATAATAAGTAATAAAGCAGCAGAAAGTAAAACCGGGAACGATACGATACCGATAATAGCTGTCACGAAAAATGCCCAAATAGTTAAAGGTAAACGAGTCATGCTCATCCCTTTAGTTCTAAGGTTAATTACTGTCACCACGTAGTTCAAAGAACCCATTAGTGATGAAGCGATAAAAATCGCCATTGAAATTAGCCATAATGTCATTCCCATTCCTGAACCTCCAATTGCTTGTGGAAGTGCACTTAATGGAGGGTAGATTGTCCAACCGGCATTTGCTGGTCCTGCTTCAACGAATAAAGATGAAAGCATTATAACGCTCGAAAGGAAAAACAACCAATATGAAATCATGTTTAGGAAACCGGATGCCATATCACGCGCTCCAATTTGTAGTGGAATAAGTAGGTTACTGAAAGTTCCACTTAATCCAGCTGTTAATACGAAGAATACCATTATAGTACCATGAATGGTTACCAGAGCTAGATAAACGTCATTGGTCATTACACCATTCGGAGCAAATTTATCTCCTAATAAGAAGTTGAAAATCGCAAATGATTCTTCTGGCCACGCTAATTGCATTCTGAACAGCAATGACATTCCCACTCCAATAACTCCCATGATAATACCTGTTAGTAGGTACTGCTTGGCAATCATTTTGTGATCTATACTAAAAATGTATTTAGTAATGAACGTGTCTTTATGGTGGTGAGCATGACCGTCATCATGTCCGTGGTCTAAATCGTGTGTGTGAGCTACTGCTGACATATTGAGATTGCTTTAAATTCTTGTTTAATTATTAACTGCTACTGAAGATGTTGCCATTGGCAGTGAATCTTTAGAAACTGGCACTCCTGGTTCGGCAGCTGGTTTAGCTGTGGCGGCTTTCACTTTGGAAATTAACGTTCCTTGTTCGCCTAACCATTCATTAAATTGCTCGGGAGTTTCAACAACTACTTTCATTTGCATATTGTAATGTGACGTTCCACAAATTTTATTACAAAGCAATAAATAGTCAAATGAATACGGATCTAATTCGCTTTCGCCTTTAGCTACTAGAGCAATACTTTTCTCCCTGCGTATTCTATTGATGTTTGCAACCTTTGCAACCATATCAGGATGATTACGCATATCCTCACTAGTGATAATCGGCGTAAATGCAAATTGAGTTACCATTCCAGGTACAACATTCATTTGCGCTCTAAAGTGTGGAAAATATGCCGAGTGCAAAACGTCTTGTGAACGGAATTTGAACAGCACTTTCTTACCAAGTGGCAGGTGAATTTCTGGTGCTGTAATATCATCTTGAGCATTTGGATCATTAAGATCGACTCCCAAAGTATTTACACCTTCAATGTATCGAACGTTAGCTTTTCCAAGAACTTTATCTTTACCTGAATAACGAACTTCCCATGCAAACTGTTTAGCGTAAACTTCAACCGTTAAAACATCTTCGTCTTCGTCTACAAACATAATATTTGTCCATGCGAAAAGTCCGTATAAAATTAATCCAGCAAGAACGATGGCTGGTATAACAGACCAAACAAATTCAAGTTTATCATTATCAGCAAAATATAATGCTTTCTGACCTTGCTTACCTCTGTATTTGAATGTAAAGTAGTACAGAAGAACCTGTGTAATTGCTTGGACAATAAAAAGCAACACCCAAGTGGTATTCATTAAAGCATCTACAGTCTGACCATGCTCTGACGCAGGATTGTTTAGAACAAGTGGACCCCATGCTATTAAACTATAAATCGAAAAAATATAAATAAATGCTAGAAACGCAAACGCTATATAACCTTGAACATTATTATCGTTATCATCAGCGACCCCGGAATTATTGATTTTGGCTCCAACTTGAGTTAAATCAAATATTTTAGTCAGTTGCCACAATGCGACAGCTAATAAGACTAAAATTACTATTACCAACAAACTTGTCATCTGGTTCTATTTAAATATTAATAATGGAAATGTTTACTTTCTTCAATAAACGGATCGCGTACTGGAAGCAATGGCGCTTTAGCCATAGCGGAGAACACTACAAATACGAACAATCCGAAGAAGAATAAAACTGAACTGATTTCAGGAATTCCGATGAACCACTGATCACCAACTGTAGCAGGCATAATCATGATAAAGAAATCTACATAGTGCCCAACTAAGATGACAATACCGCCCATTACGAGAATCCAAGAGATTCGTTTAAAATCTGTATTCACTAAGATCAGAATTGGAAATACAAAATTCATAACTACAGTACCAAAGAATGGTAAATTATACTGCTCTATTCTTGTGACAAAATACGTTACTTCTTCAGGAATATTAGCATACCAGATTAACATAAACTGTGAGAACCATAAGTATGTCCAGAAAACACTCATACCAAACATAAATTTAGCAAGATCATGAAGATGGCTAGTATTTACGTGAGGAAGGTAGCCGGCATTTTTCAACACTAATGTTACAAGACAAATTGTTGTTATACCACTTACAAAGAAACTTGCAAACACATACCATCCAAATAACGTTGAAAACCAGTGAGGATCAAGAGACATAATCCAATCCCAAGACATAATTGACTCAGTTACAATAAAAAACACTAGGAAACCCGCCGAGATTTTGAAATTGCGTTTGTAGTAAGAATCGTCTTTAGCTTCATCTTGTTTCAAAGAATACTTCACTGTGAAGAAACGGTATAAATTCCATCCTCCTAAGATGATTGCGGCTCTAATCAACCAGAATGGCACATTAAGATAACCAGCTTTATTGGCAATTAACTTGTCGTAGTTTGCGCTTGCTGGGTCTATAATCCCATCAGTCATCCATACGAACATATGATTTACATGGAAACCGCTTAAGCATAAAAGTATAAAGAAGATAACTGATCCCGGTAGCAAGTATGCTGTGATAGCATGCATAACTCGGAATAGAACTGGCGACCATCCAGCTTGAGCCACTATTTGAATAGCATAGAATGAAAGAACTCCCATTGCTATAAGCATAAAGAAAATACATGCCACGTATAATGCGGACCATGGTTTATTCTGCAACTGATGCAATACGTGTGCTAAATGTTCTTGATGTTCAGCATGAGCATCAGCCTCTGAAACTTCAACAACTTTTTTCTCAGCAACGATTTTTGTCGGCGCAGCATTTGCCAAAGCCGTAGTATCGACCATTGGACTATTAATATTCATAATTGCCGCAGTGTCACTTGCTGGCGTTGCTGCAACTACAGCAACTTTTGAATCACTATCGTGCATTGTTGCCTTTTCAGTGGCGTCATGATGAACAGCAGCGGCTTCATGCCCGTGCTCACCGTGACCGCTTTCGGCCAGAATTCGCTCAACGTCTTGAATATCTTTTGGTGCACTTAAAAAACCAATCCCTATTCCAATGGCACCTAATACCATCAAAATAATCGAAAATGTTTTTAATTTACTTGAAAATGTGTACATATCTTTTACGATCAGTTTGTTCTACAATTATAATTCACTTTTGAGTTTCAACACATACTCAGCAACAAGCCAACGTTCTTTTGCATCAAGTTGGTTTGCATATGATCCCATGGCATTAAGTCCATAAGTTTCTACGTGAAATATACTGCCCACAGTGATTTCTCTATCTTTATAACTCGGAATACCGAGGAATTTTTCTTGAGTAACCAGTTTCCCTTTACCATCACCTTTAGTTCCGTGGCAAATAGCGCAGTAAATATCGTATAAAACCTTGGCATCATCCATATTGACATCTACACTATCAATACCTGATTTGGTAATCGACTTTGAAGCTACATATCCTTCGTTAGTGTGGGGCAATTCGTATGGCACAAATCCTCTTTTAATGCTGCCAGGTGCTGGCAACTGTGCCACCATACCTCCACGAAACACATCAGACTCTGCATAGGTTTCGTAAGGAACTGCATCATACATATTTGGGAAGTACTCATAATTTCTCTCGCGATCACTGTGACACGATGAAATTAAAATAGTAAGGCCGGCTAATAGTGCTGTTTTATATACCGTTTTCATATCTCGATGTTAATGCTTTTCGATTACTTTCACTTCCACTGCTCCAGTATTTTGGAAGAAAGTAATTAATTCGTCTTCGTTATTATTAATTGCAATTTCCATTAGGAAATGATCATCTGTTGTGCGAACATCTGGATTTTCAGCTACTTTGAAAGGCCATAACTTACTTCTCATAAAGAATGTAATTACCATTAAGTGAGCGGCAAAAAACACTGTTAATTCAAACATAACTGGTACAAAAGCCGGCATATTCTGAATGTAAGAGAATGACGGTTTTCCCCCAATATCTTGCGGCCAGTCAGTAATCATAATATAATTCATCAATACGGTAGCTACTGCTAGACCTAGACAACCATATATAAAAGAACATATTGCTAATCTGGTTGGGGCAAGTCCCATTGCCTTATCCAATCCGTGAACTGGAAAAGGGGTAAAAATCTCTTCAATATGGTGGTGTGCTGCGCGCGTTTGCTTAACAGCGTCCATCAATACATCATCGTCATTATAAATGGCGTATATAACTCTATTATTCATGATGTGTGTTTTCATTTGCTTCTCTACGTTTTTTATAGAATTCTCCTGAGCTTTTCAAAATCGTCTTAACCTCTGCTTGTGCAATTACTGGGAATGTACGCGCATATAGTAAGAACAATACAAAGAAGAAACCGATTGTTCCGATAAATATTCCAATATCTACAAATGTAGGTGAGAACATTGTCCATGATGATGGCAGGTAATCACGAGTAAGTGATGTTGCAATAATTACAAATCGTTCGAACCACATTCCGATATTTACAACAATCGAAATAATGAACGAGAACATAATGCTTGTACGTAACTTTTTAAACCACATGAATTGCGGAGAGAAAACGTTACAAATCATCATCGACCAATAAGCCCACCAGTAAGGTCCCGTAGCTCTATTTAAGAATGCATATTGTTCGTATTCAACACCAGAATACCATGCAACAAATAACTCAGTAATATATGCGACTCCAACAATGGAACCTGTAATCATAATTACGATATTCATTAATTCAATATGCTGAATGGTAATGTAATCTTCCAGATGCGAAACCTTTCTCATAATAATAAGAAGTGTGTTCACCATTGCGAATCCTGAGAATACTGCCCCAGCAACGAAGTAAGGAGGGAAAATTGTAGTATGCCATCCTGGAATTACCGACGTAGCAAAGTCAAATGATACAATGGTATGTACAGAAAGTACTAATGGAGTTGCTAAACCTGCAAGCACTAAAGATACTTCTTCAAAACGTTGCCAATCTTTTGCTCTTCCGCTCCAACCAAAACTTAATATAGAATATACTCTTTTTGTAAAAGGCGTGATTGCTCTATCTCTTAGCATTGCAAAGTCAGGTAGTAATCCCGTCCACCAGAATACTAGCGATACAGATAAATACGTCGAAATTGCAAATACGTCCCAAAGTAGTGGCGAGTTAAAGTTAACCCATAAAGAACCAAATTGATTTGGTATCGGCACTACCCAGTAGGCTAACCACGGACGACCCATGTGAATGATCGGGAATAAACCTGCTTGAACAACAGAGAAGATTGTCATAGCTTCCGCCGAACGGTTAATTGCCATTCTCCATCTTTGACGGAATAATAGTAATACTGCCGAAATCAGCGTTCCTGCGTGACCAATACCAACCCACCAAACGAAGTTAGTAATATCCCAAGCCCAACCAACGGTTTTATTTAAACCCCATACACCAATACCTGTTGATACGGTGTAAATAATACAGCCTACTCCCCAAAGGAATGCGGCTAATGCAATTGAAAAAACTATCCACCATTGCTTGTTTGCCCGCCCTTCAACAGGAGCAGCAACATCTACTGTTACATCGTGATAAGATTTATCACCTATAACTAAAGGTTTTCTAATGGGTGCTTCGTAGTGAGACGACATAATCCTTTATCTTGTTTCTTATTATTACTTAACTAGGTATTTCTTACTTTAACTTGGTAGAAAACATTTGGTTTTGTACCTACATGCTCTAAAACGTGATACATTCTGTCATCCTGTTTCAATGAAGTAACTTCATCCTCTGCATTATTGATATCGCCAAATTTAATTGCTCCAGTAGAACATGCCGCTGAACAAGCAGTCGAGAATTCGTCAGTACGAACTTCTCTACCTTCTCGTTTGGCTGTCAAAATTGTTAGCTGCGTCATTTGAATACACATCGAACATTTCTCCATGACACCTCTTGAACGAACGTTTACATCTGGATTTAAAACCATTCTACCTAAATCGTCATTCATATGGAAATCGAATTCATCATTCTTGCTATACAAGAACCAGTTAAAACGACGTACTTTATATGGACAGTTATTTGCACAGTAACGAGTACCAACGCAACGGTTGTAAGCCATTTGATTCTGACCTTGTCTTCCGTGAGAGGTCGCTGCCACAGGGCAAACAGTTTCACAAGGAGCGTGGTTACAATGCTGACACATCATTGGTTGAAAAACAACCTGAGGATTATCACTTGGATGCTCCATATGACCGAATCCATCTAGCGAACCATTATCACCAAATAGACCATCAAAATTATCCTTTCGTACAATATCTTGCGCAAACGTATCTTCAGAAGAATAGTAACGGTCAATACGCAACCAATGCATATCACGGCTTCTTCTAACTTCAGATTTTCCAACTACAGGAACATTATTCTCAGCATGACATGCAATCACACAAGCACCACATCCTGTACAAGAGTTCAAGTCGATTGCCATGTTAAAGTGATGTCCTACTGTGCGGTCAAATGACTCCCACAAATCAACGCTACTCGCTGGTACTGATTTGTGATCTAAAGATACCATTGGAATAATATTCCAATCTGCCGCATCTTTAGTGTTGAAAATTTCAAGTGTTGTTTCTTTTACAATATCGCCACGTCCCATTAAAGTACGCTGACCTTGCACAGATGCAAATTCATGCATTCCAACTTCCTTTGTAACTGAAGCAGATTGCGTATTGTTGAAATTTTTATATAATCTGTAGGCATTAACCCCTACTTTCATTTCATCTTTCATAGCCGCAACGCGACCGTAACCTACCGCAAGACCTATTGTACCTTGCGCTTGACCCGGTTGAATAATTACCGGAACCTTCTCCAATTTTGTTCCTCCAACAGTAATTGAGATATAACTACCATCTAAACCACCGTTAGCTACGATTTCGTTAGTTAACCCGATTTTTTCAGCGTCAGCTCTTGAAACTGTTGCGTAATTATCCCAAGAAACACGTGTAATTGGATCTGGTAATTCTTGCAACCAAGGATTATTTGCTTGTTGACCGTCGCCTAAACCAGTTTTTGTATACAAGTTCAACTCCATTCCAGCAACCGCAGGAGCTTGCGCCAATGTAGAAGCTGCGCCAGCGAAATTGCCAGTAGCAGATCCCAATTTTGCCAATGTCGCATTTACAACCATTCCGTCGTGCAATACTTTATTCCAAGATGAACCTGAAGTATAATTTGCAGCATTCGCTTTTATGTAATCGTAGTACGAAGTTGTACTGCCATTCCACAGCAACAATGCTTCTTGAAATTGTCGGCTGTTAAATAATGGACGAATCGTTGGCTGAGTTAAAGCGTAACTACCTTTTAGCAAAGAAACATCATTCCATGATTCTAGGTAATGAGGAGCAGGCGCCGCAATAGTTGCCAAAGATGCAGTCTCGTCTTCTTTAAGAGAAAAGTCAACTGACAGCTTTACCTTCTTCAAAGCTTCTGCAAAACCTTTACCATCTGCCATTGTGTAAACAGGATTAACTCCGCTCATAATAAGCGTGTGAACTAATCCAGCTTTCATATCATTCACCAACTGAGTAACTTTTTCAGTCGATCCTTTACGTATTTGTCTGATTCCAGCATTAGTGAAAGCTTCACTAGAAAGCGCTGTATTTATTGCTAAAACAAGCATTTGCGCGTCACGATCTTGAATACCAGAAACTAGTAAACCTTTCGAACCAGCTTGTTTAAGTTGATTAGCCGCTTTAACAACTTCAGCATCGCCAGCAAATTGACGTGTTGAAACGCTTGCGCCTGTAACAATATTATATATTTTAACTAGCGCTTGCTTTTGATTAGCAGTTGACATTGCAACACGCTTATCAGCTGCAGCACCAGAAAGAGTCATGTTAGCTTCAAATTGGAAGTGACGTGACATTTTTCCTTGCTGAGGAATGCGACCTTGCGTATAACCGCTATCGTATCCACCACCTTGCCAATCTCCAAGGAAGTCAGCTCCGACAGAAACTATTAGCGAAGCTTTTGAGAAATCGTAATTTACTAATCCACGCTCACCGTATGCTGCCTCAAAAGCATCTAAAGCTTCAGAAGATGAAACGGCATCGTAAATAACGTGTTTAGTGCTAGGATTTGCAGCAATAAACTCAGCAATTAGTTTTTCAGTAGATGGGCTCGCAAGTGTATTTGTCAAAAGAACTACTTGACCACCTGAAGTACGTGCGTCAGCTAAACTAGCTTTTACACGAGTATCAACATCTTCCCATTTAGCATTTTTACCACCAATTTTCGGAGTTTTTAAACGCATGCTATCATACATTGATAAAACAGACGCATGAACTCGAGCATTTGCAGAGAAATTATTCTTATCTAGAGTATTATTATCAATTTTAATAGGTCGGCCTTCGCGAGTTTTAACTAAAACGTTAGCAAAGTCGAAACCATCAAAAACAGTAGTTGCATAAAAATCGGCTACACCAGGGATAATTTCTTCCGGCTGCACTACGTATGGAATAGATTTGTGAACTGGACCTTCGCAGGCGGCAAGCGTTGCTGCTGCAGTTGTAAATCCAACGTACTTTAAAAAATCTCGACGTGTTGTTGAAGATGAAGCCAATGACTCTTTATTCCCAAGAAATTCATCTGTAGGGATTTCTTCAACAAATTCGTTATTTTTAAGCGCCTCAACAATAGAACTATTTTCACTTAGTTCTTCAACACTTTTCCAGTATTTTTTGTTTGATGACATCGTATATAAATATTAGCTTCTTAAATTATTTTTAGTAATGGCATTTACCGCACTCGAGTCCGCCCATTTGCGCTGCTGTAAGTTTTTCGACACCATATTTTTTAGAAAGTTCTTCATGAATTTTCGTATAGTATTCATTTCCTTCCATTTTAACATCCGTTTGACGGTGACAATCGATACACCATCCCATTGTTAAAGGAGCGAACTGTTTTTGCAATTCATATGTTTGAACAGGACCGTGACATGTTTGGCACTCAACACCAGCAACGCTTACGTGCTGAGAGTGATTAAAGTATGCAAAATCAGGTAGATTATGAATACGAACCCATTTCACAGGTTGTGTTTTTCCAGTATATTTTTGGTCTGCAGCATCCCAACCAACAGCATCATATAACTTCTGGATTTCACCATCGTAAAATGCTTTTGAATATTCCTCTGTAGCTGTAGTATCAGAAACCGCAGCAATATTGATGTGGCAATTCATACATACGTTAAGCGAAGGAATACCAGCATTTTTACTTACACGCGCTGATGAGTGACAGAATTTACAATCGATTCCGTTGCTACCAGCGTGAATTCGGTGTGAGAAGTGAATTGGCTGAATAGGAGAATAATTTTGATCAACACCAATCTGCATAAAGAAGCCATACATAAAGTAAGCACCTGCCAACAGAAGGAATATTGAAGAAACTAGTACAAGAAATTGATTTTTAGCAAATGCTTTCCAGATTGGCATAGTAGGCTCGGCTTTAACTACTTCAATTCCGTTAGCCAATGCAATTTTAGATAGAACTCTATTTACGAGAACTAACATTACCACCAACATTAGCATCACCACCAACAGCACTCCTAAAATCACAGTGTTAGAAGCTCCAGCATCTGCAGCTGCAGACGATGCAGCATCAGCTCCTGGAATTGACGCAGGCGCCGCAGCTTTTTCCTCAGATGTATAAGCAATTATATTGTCTATATCAGCGTCAGATAACTGTGGAAAAGAAGTCATCAACTTTTTATCATTCTCGTCGTAGATTTTATTTGCTAGTGCATCACCAGATTTAATTAAACCTTGACTGTCTTTTATCCACTTGTGCAACCAAGCGGTATCATACTTGCTAGCAACGCCTCTCAACGCTGGACCGGTAGCTTTACCGTCCATCTTGTGACAAGCTGCGCAATTCGTGTTAAACAAAGCTTTCCCAGCAGCTGCATCACCGCCAGTAGAACTACTTTCGGCAGCCGCAGGAGCAGACGCAGCCTCAGGGGCGGCATCTTGCGCTAATGAAGTTAAGGAAAAAGCCAGGACCAATGCCAGGCTATAAAAAATCCTCGAAATCGAATTATGGTTACCCACTTTTTTCATACTATTAATGATTATCGACTAAATGTGAAGCGCATTCCATAATAAGAAACGCTATCTCCACGTTATTTAAAAACCTGCACAAAAATACAATTTATGGACTATTAACAAAACCTTAAAATAGTGATAAGAGCAATTTATAAAGGTTCTAAATAAAAAATATCAAAACCCCTTGGCATTAAATATTACATTTGCATTAAAATCACACCTTTATGATCCAAATAAATAGAAAACCCTTGCATTTAATAGCATCTTTAGTACTTATGAGTACATTAAATGCAGTTGCTCAAACCTCTAATATTACGGTTCAGCAGGATCCAAAGTTTGAGCAATTATTGAATGAAAAACGACGCGTAAATTCATCTCTTACTGTTAATGATCGATATAAAATTCAAGTATTTAACGGAGATAGTGAGAGTTCAAAAAGAGTATTAAATGAAGTTAGGAGAGAGTTTACTGCTTTAGATGCTACTATTGTATTCAGTACGCCTGCATATAAAGTTTGGGTTGGAAACTTTAAAACTCGAATTGAAGCGGAACGAAACCTCCAAATGCTTTCTAAGCGCTATCCAACGGCATTGGTAATTCGCCCAACTAAATAATGAAAAGTTCCAATTATTTTCTGTTAATTAAGGTGGATTGTTGGTACTTTCCTACAAACTGCGTGAGCGATTGCAATGGAAATCCTTTTTTAATTGGCACAATTAAAAAAGATTGGAATGTAAAGCGCGACCTGAAAGGGCACGCCCAAAGAAAACACTTACAATAAGACCAAAAAAAATCCCGCTAGTTGCGGGAATTTTTTTATTTATAAAACTATTTAAGCTTTTTCTTAACTGCCACCTCTTGGTAAGCTTCGATAAGATCTCGCTCTTCGATGTCGTTGTAACCTTTGATTTGAATACCACAATCGTACCCTTTGGAAACTTCCTTTACATCGTCTTTGAAACGTTTTAAAGCTGTAAGTTCGCCAGTAAATACCACTACACCTTCGCGAATAACTCGAATTTTCGAGTTTCTAAAGATCTTGCCGTCGGTAACCATACAACCTGCGATGGTTCCAACCTTAGAGATTTTAAATAACTCACGCACTTCAGCAGTACCGGTAACTTCTTCTTTCATCTCTGGAGATAACATACCTTCCATTGCATCGCGAAGATCGTCGATGGCATCGTAGATAATTGAGTAGTTTCTGATATCGATTTCCTCTTTATCGGCAAGTTGTCTAGCATTTCCAGCAGGACGCACGTTAAATCCGATGATAATGGCGTCTGAAGCTGAAGCCAACATAACGTCGGTTTCTGTAATTGCTCCAACACCTTTGTGGATAATATTGATTTGAATTTCTTCAGTTGACAATTTCGAGAATGAATCTGATAGCGCTTCAACCGAACCATCCACGTCACCTTTCAGGATAATGTTTAATTCTTTAAACTGACCTAAAGCGATACGACGACCAATTTCTGCCAACGTAATATGACGTTGTGTACGAACTGATTGCTCTCTCATTAACTGCGTACGTTTGGCAGCAATTGCTTTTGCTTCACGTTCGTCTTCGAAAATTGTAAATTTATCACCAGCAGTTGCAGCGCCGTCAAGTCCAAGAACTGAAACTGGCGTTGATGGACCTGCAGAAGTAATTACATTACCTCGCTCATCGTGCATTGCCTTAATTTTACCGTGATGTTTACCTGCAAGCATGTAATCACCGATATTTAATGTTCCATCTTGTACAAGAATTGTAGATACATATCCTTTTCCTTTATCAAGGAAGGCTTCCACTACAGTTCCCGAAGCAGCTTTATTTGGATTTGATTTTAAATCTAGGATTTCTGCTTCAAGCAATACTTTTTCAAGTAAATCTTTAACTCCTAATCCAGTTTTGGCTGATATATCATGAGATTGGATTTTTCCACCCCAATCTTCCACTAGCAAATTCATTCCTGCCAGTCTTTCTTTGATCTTTTCAGGATTTGCGTTTGGTTTATCAACCTTATTGATTGCAAAAATAATTGGCACATTAGCCGCTTGAGCGTGGCTGATTGCTTCCTTAGTTTGCGGCATTATATCATCATCTGCAGCAATTACGATAATCGCAACGTCGGTAACTTGAGCACCACGCGCACGCATTGCAGTAAAGGCCTCGTGTCCTGGCGTATCTAAAAATGCGATTTTTTGACCGTTTTCTAGCGTTACACCGTAAGCTCCAATGTGCTGTGTAATTCCACCTGATTCACCAGCGATTACGTTTTCTTTACGGATATAATCCAGTAAAGATGTTTTACCGTGATCGACGTGACCCATTACTGTAACAATTGGTCCTCTAGGTTTTAAATCTTCTTCACGATCTTCAACAATTTGAATAGCATCTTCTAATTCAGTTGTGATGAATTCTACATCAAAACCAAACTCATCTGCAACAATTGATAAAGTTTCAGCATCAAGACGCTGATTCATCGTTACCATAATTCCAAGTGACATACAAGTACCGATAACTTTTGTAATTGGCACGTCCATCATAATAGCAATCTCACCAACAGTTACAAACTCTGTAACTTTGATTGTTTTACTACCTTCTTCCAATGATCTTTGTTCGTCATCGGTTTTTTGACGGTGTGTATCTCTTTTATCTCTACGATATTTCGCAGCTTTAGATTTTCCGCCTTTCCCTTGAAGTTTTTCAAGAGTTTCGCGAATTTGATTTTTAACTTCTTCTTCCGTCGGCTCTACTTTTGCAACAATAGCAGGTCGGTTTCCTTTTACGAAACCAGGTCTAGTGCTTCTTGCTCCGGGAGCGTTTGGTGTAATTTTATTTGGATTCGGTCCCGATCCCGCAGGTCTGATTGCAGCTCCACCGGGTTTAGGCGCAATTCTCTTGCGTTTATTTTTATTAGCATTGGCTGCAGCTCCAGCGGCACCAGGCTTATTCGGAGTAATTTTTGGCTCCTCCTTTTTCTTTTTCGGTTTATCAAACTGCGACAAGTCGATGATTTGACCTGTTGGAGTCGCGCCAGTTAGCTTTGTATATTGTGTTGCGACTGGCACATCTGATGGAATTTCAGTAACAACGGGTGCTTGAGGAACTGCAGGCGCTTCCACCTTGGCAGGTGCTTCGACTTTTGCGGCAGCAACTTTTGCAGGAGCTTTCTTTTCAGGAGTAGCAGCGATAGGCGTTTCAGCTGCAGGCTCGACTTTAGGAGTTTCTTTAACTTCAGCAACTGGTAGTTCTTTAACATCAGCTACAGGAGCTTCTTTAACCTCAGGAACTTCCTTCACTTCAGGTTCAACTTTTGCTTTAACTTCAGGAGTTGGCGTTGCAACTGGTGCTACTTTCTTCTTATCTAAATCAATTGTACCAACAGTTTTAGGCCCAGCAAGCGTAGCTTTCGCTCTAATCACTTCTTGCTTTTTAGCTCTTTCTTCGTCTTGCTTTCTCTTTTCTTCGATCTCGCGTTCACGCTCAATACGAAGAGCTTCTTTTTCTTTACGCTTCTCCTCGCCCACTTCTTTCGAAGCTTCTTTATTCCCCTTATCGCCCGCAAATTGCTTTTGCAAAATCGCATACTCCTCATTGGAAATCTTAGCATTTGGATTTGAATCGATACCGATTCCCTTTTCATTAAGGTGATCCACTGCTCTGTCCAGAGAAATATTTAATTCCCTCAAAACCTTGTTAATTCTTATTACTCTCTCTTCAGACATAAAACCTTTTTAATATTATCTTTTGTTGTGTTGCTGTTTGTTAAAGGAGATGAAGGATTAGGCGTTAAACTCGTCTTTTAAAATACGCATTACTTCCTGAATCGTTTCTTCTTCTAAATCTGTTCTTCGAACTAGATCATTAACATCTTGCTTTAAAATACTTCTAGCCGTGTCAAGTCCAATTTTCGCAAACTCTTCAATCACCCAGCTTTCAATTTCATCCGAGAATTCAGTTAATTCAACATCATCTTCTTCTTCGGCTATATTTCCTTCGCGAATCACATCAAGTTCGTAACCAGTTAGCAATCCTGCCAACTTGATATTGTGACCGCCGCGACCAATTGCTTTCGAAACTTCTTCCAGTTTTAAAAACACTTCAGCTCTTTTTTCTTCTTCGTTTATTTTGATTGATGAAACTTTCGCTGGACTTAGCGCACGAGTAATATATAATTGAATATTACTTGTGTAGTTAATTACATCAATATTTTCATTTCCTAATTCACGAACAATTCCGTGAATACGTGAACCTTTCATTCCCACACAAGCTCCAACAGGATCGATTCTATCATCATAAGAATCTACCGCTACTTTCGCTTTTTCACCTGGAATACGAACTACTTTTTTCACCATGATTAACCCGTCAAAAACCTCTGGAATTTCTTGTTCAAATAATTTCTCCAAGAATGTTTCCGATGTACGCGACATCACAATTTGTGGCTTATTTCCTTTCAATTCAACAGATTCGATAATTCCGCGAACGTTATCACCTTTTCTGAAAAAGTCGGATGGTATTTGTTTTTCTTTAGGCAAAACAATCTCGTTTCCTTCATCGTCAACTAGAATTACGACTCTTGGTCGAACGTGATGCACTTCAGCAGTATAAATTTCACCTATTAAATCTTTAAATTGCTTGTAAAGATTCGTATTATCGTGTTCATGAATTTTCGAAATCAGATTTTGTCTTAGTGCCAAAATTGCTCTTCTACCAAGATCTACTAGCTTAACTTCTTCTGAAACCTCTTCTCCAATTTCAAAATCTGGTTCAATTTTACGAGCATCGGTTAGCGTAATTTCTAAATGATCTAAATCCAAATCATCATCTGCAACAATTACTCTTCTTTGCCAAATTTCCATATCTCCTTTATCAGGATTGATAATAATATCGAAATTGTCATCAGAACCAAATTTCTTTTTCAGTGCATTCCGGAAAACATCTTCTAAAATCGCCATCAATGTGACGCGATCTATAAGTTTATCGTCTTTAAACTCCGAAAATGATTCTATTAATGCTATATTTTCCATGCGACTCTTAATTAAAATTTACTGTAACTACTGCTTCTTTAATATCTGTATAAGGGATTTGTTGCTGCTTTTGAACAGTTTCCTTTCCTTTTCCAATCTTCTTTGGTTCTCTAGCCTCCCAAGACAACACAACTCCTTCATCTGTTGCGTCAACTAATTGACCTTCTATGGTTTCGGTTGCTAATTTGACAATTAATGTACGACCAATATTTTTCTTATACTGTCGCAAATGCTTCAAAGGAGAAGAAACTCCGGCCGATGCAACCTCTAATGAAAAATCTTGTTCTTCACGGTCAAGATTGTGTTCAATCGAGCGACTTACGTCGATACAGTCCTGCAAAGTTACGCCATTATCGCCGTCTATAGTCACAATAACTTTGAAAGCGTCTGTGATTGTTAGATCAATTAAGAAAATTGACGGCTTCTCATCAAGGCCTTTTTGCAGCAATTCAGTAACTTTTTCTTTAAATGTCATATAATTATAACCTGATTATCATATCGTTATAAAAAGAGGGGACTAAATGTCCCCTCATTATCTATTTTTTATTAAATAACGGTGCAAATATAGCGTTTTTTTTATAAAGTAAAAATCATTGTCAAATCTTAAATAATTGTTACCTTTATTTTGTGAAAACCTTTAAACAAACTTAACTTTTTCTTAGAACATTGATTATGAAAAGAATTCTCGTCCCTACTGATTTTTCCTCGCATGCAGAGTATGCACTTAAAGTTGCAGCGCAAATTGCGAGAGATAATAACAGCGAAATTATCTTATTACATATGCTTGAACTTCCAACGCAAGGCAGTGATGCTTTAGGTGCAGGAAGCGATATTCCAGAAATTATGTTTTTCAAGAACAAAGCGCTTGCCCGCTTAGAATCTATGAAGCATTTGGATTACCTTCAAGGGATTAATATACTTGAAGTTGTTCAGTTTGAAAAAGCATTTGACGGAATTATCGAAATCAGTAAAAAAAATGACGTCGATTTTATCGTAATGGGTTCACATGGCGCCAGTGGATTTAAAGAAATGTTCATTGGATCGAACACTGAAAAGGTAGTGAGATCATCAGAGATACCAGTTTTGGTAATTAAAAATGAAATTGAAAACTTCAAAGTTGACAACTTCGTATTCGCTTCTGATTTTACAGAGGAAATCAAGGGGCCCTTTCAGCAAGTGTTAAAAATTGCGAGAATATTTAAATCGCATTTGCATTTGGTGATGATCAATACGCCTAACAGTTTTAAAGCTACTCATGTAGCACAGAAGATTATGGCTGATTTTTTCAGGGATTTAGATTATCCTGATTATTCGGTTCAGATTTATAATGACGTAAACGTTGAAAAGGGAATTATTAACTTCTCAAATAGCGTAAACGCCGATTTAATGGGAATGTGCACGCACGGTCGTACTGGCTTCTCGCACTTCTTTAATGGTAGTATTAGTGAAGACTTAGTAAACCACGCAGTTCGACCAGTAATTACATTCAAAATTTAAACATTAAATGTAGCAAATAAAAAAAGCCTCTCATTACGAGAGGCTTTTTTGTTGGCCTACTAGGACTCGAACCTAGAAAGACTGCACCAAAAACAGTTGTGTTACCATTACACCATAGGCCAGCTTGCTTATTGCGAGTGCAAATTTAGAACAAAAATCATGTGAAGCAAATTTTTCACACTAAAAAATTAGAAAATTTTAATTTCCCACTCAAGTTCAAATAAATTTCAACTTTAATCGTTTATCACTGCGACAATTAACATAAAGAATAAAATTTCAGAGATCGCCTGTGTTTCCCGCAAAAAAAACATTTTCTTTGCAGTTCTTATAATAAAACCAACAGATTCGACAAATATGGGGAATTTCGATTTTAAAAAATGGAACACCTACTTAGGATGGCTTTCTTTTGCAATAGCGCTTTTAGTTTATTCAATGACTGTCGAACCCACCGTGAGTTTCTGGGATTGCGGAGAATATATTGCTACTTCTGCAAAATTACAAGTTGGCCATCCACCTGGAGCTCCTTTATATCAAATGATTGGGGCGTTTTTCTCGATGTTTGCCACAAGCGATAGTAACATAGCGTTAATGGTGAATATGGTTTCTGTATTTTCCAGCGCTTTCACCATTTTATTTTTGTTTTGGTCGACAACTATTTTGCTAAGAAAGGTTATTTATCAAAATTCTGAGCACACAAAATCTAGCTCGATTATGATTCTGGGTGCTAGTTTTATTGCAGCTCTAGCATTTACTTTTACCGATAGCTTCTGGTTTAATGCTGTGGAAGCCGAAGTTTACGCCATGGCCTCTCTATTTATCGCCCTGCTATTCTGGCTTGGACTACGTTGGGAAGAAGACATGCATAAACCTAAAGGAAATAGATGGTTGCTGCTAATATGCCTTGTTATCGGACTTACATTTGGCGTTCACTTTATGGCGTTGTTGACAATTCCATCAATTGGTTTTCTCTATTACTTCAAAAATTACCAAAAAATCACAATTAAGAATTTTATCATTGCTAACATTGTGGTTGTCGCAGTACTACTTTTCATCTTCCAATTACTGCTGCCTTTAACTATGGCTTTCTTCGGGAAGACCGAAATTTTTATGGTTAATAGTCTAGGCTTGCCGTTTAACTCGGGAACCATTTTCGTAGCCGTTTTATTTATAGCTGGTTTTTATTTCGGATTAAAATACACACTCGATAACAATCTGCCGAAATACAACACTATGCTACTTTGCATTTTATTTATTTTAATTGGATTTTCGACTTGGATGATGTTGCCAATTCGTTCAAATGCTAACGTAAATATTAATGAAAACAAGCCGTCTGATGCTGCTGAAGTTTTAGCGTACTACAACAGAGAGCAATACGGAAATAACCCATTATTCTACGGGCCTCAGTATTCAGACATGTTTGGAGGAGTTGATCCCGACAATCCCTTTTCTGATGGAAAACCTAACTACGAACGTAATTACAAAACAGGTCGTTACGATATAACTAATAATTATAAGAATTCAGAGCAAAATGGAGATCCAATTCACAAGGCAATTTTGCCTAGAATGTGGAGCACTGACCATGCGGAAAATTATATGAATTTTACCCGCGTTTTGGATTTCCGCATCAACCCTGAATACGCGCATGAAGAAGAGCTTGTTTCTATAGTTTCCGATTTTAGGAGAGCCTACGCTTCTCACCAACTTGACAATGAAGATTACATTTCATTCCTGAAAGCTTATGGCGATTATTTAATTATCGATAAGCCTAGCATGATTGATAATTTTAGTTTCATGATAGAATACCAATTTGGCTATATGTATTGGCGTTATTTGATGTGGAATTTCACGGGGCGACAAAATGATATTCAAGGTAAATATGACAACCTCGATGGAAACTGGTTGAGCGGAATCAATTTTATAGATAGTATACGATTGGGATCACAAGATAATTTGCCCACCGATGTGCTCAATAACAAAGCTAGAAATACCTATTACTTTTTACCTTTTATCTTGGCAGTTATTGGCTTATTTTATCATTATAAAAGAGATCAGAAAAGTTTTTATGTTTTATTAGTTCTCTTCCTATTCACTGGTTTGGTACTAAAGATTTACCTCAACGAAAGACCATTTGAACCACGCGAGCGCGATTACGCATTAGTGGGATCTTTCTATATTTTTGCGATTTGGATTGCCTTCGGAGTTTATGCTATTTACGAATTTCTTAAGAAATATGTACAGCCTAAAGTTGCGATCCCAGTAGTTCTTGTGACTTCTTTATTGGCTGCGCCGATATTGATGGCATCTCAAAATTGGGATGATCATGACCGATCAAATCGCTACACTGCATTAGCAATGGCAAAAAATTATCTAAATTCTTGTGATAAAAATGCCATTTTATACACAATTGGTGATAATGACACTTTTCCACTTTGGTATGCTCAAGAAATTGAAGGTGTGCGTCCTGACATAAAAATCATCAATACCGGACTATTTATGACGGATTGGTATATCGACCAAATGAAACTAAAAACGTATGAAGCAGATCCTGCTCCAATTTCGTTTACTCACGATCAATATGTTGGAGATAATCTAAATTACGCCGTGTTTCTTGAAAAAACCGAGTCACGATGGTTATTAAAGGATTGGTTGAAATTTATTTCTAGTAGCGACCCAAAAACGAAAGTCGAAGCTGGCAACGGACAGAAAATTAATTTTTATCCGACGAATAAAATCCGAATTCCAATTGATAAAGCATCTGTTATCAAAAATAAAGTAGTTGCGCCGCAGCTATATGATTCTATTGTGCCATTTATTGATATTGAAGTTGGCGGGCGAGCTATTTATAAGAATAGAATAATGATGCTAGATATCGTCGCTAACAATAATTGGGAGCGACCAATTTACTTTACTGGCGGAAGTTTTGGCGATGACGATTATCTATGGATGAAGGATTATCTTCAACTTGAAGGAATGGTTTTTAAATTGGTTCCAGTAAAAACTCCACTAAGTAAAGCACCAAGTCCGCTTGATATGGGCGCGATTGATTCCGATAAAATGTACGATATCGTTATGAAATGGGAATGGGGAAATAGCGGCAGCGACAAAATTTATCACGACCCAGAAACTCGTAAAAATAGTATCAGCTACCGAACAAATATTGCTCGATTAATGGAGCAAATGATCAATGAAGGCAAGATTGAAAAAGCGAAGATTCTGATTGAGCTAGCCATGAAAAAAATGCCAGTTGATTATTTTGGATATTACACAATGGTTGAACCATTTGCAGGCGGGTATTACGCCGTTGGTGAAAAAGAAAAAGCTCGTGAATTACTAAAGAAACTAACTGGCAAATATCAAGAAACACTTAAATATTACAGCACTTTAAAGCCTTCTGAACAGCAGGCAATTGCGGTTGTAATTGTTAGCGATATCGAGCGTTACAGAAGTTTATTACAAGTGATGAAAGTGCGAGGTGACGACGAGTTTTACAAGCAAAATATTAAAGCATTCAATGATCTAAACAGTCGTTTTAAACGATTTGGACGAGACGGAATGGAATAAGCCATAAATGCGATTTTACTGGATCAAAACGAATGCTTTTGTAAAGTGGTTATTCCCAAATTACGTTTGGGAGATAAGTAACGCACCTAAAAAAGTTTATCTAACATTTGATGACGGTCCAGTGCCAGAAGCGACGCCTTGGGTTTTGGATTTACTTAAAAAGTTTAATGCCAAGGCGACGTTTTTCTGTATTGGTGAAAACGCTTCAAGCAATCCGGATCTTCTATTTCGGATTTTAAGTGAAGGCCATAACATTGGTAACCACACCTATAATCACGTAAACGGATGGCAAACCAAGACTTCATATTACGTAAATAATGTGGATCGTTGTGCTAATTTGCTGCGGGAAATTTCAAATCGGGATACTAAGTTATTCCGTCCGCCATACGGCAAAATCACTTCGGCGCAAGCCAATAAATTACTGAAACAAGGCTATAAAATTATAATGTGGGATGTTTTAAGCGCCGATTTTGATACAAGCATTACACCAGAAAAGTGTGTAAATAATGTAATCAGAAATATAGTACCAGGAAGTATTGTGATTTTTCACGACAGCGCAAAAGCCTTTAAAAATTTGGAATATGCACTACCTGCAACATTAGAATATGTGCAGCAGAAAGGGTATGTCTGTGAAGTGCTAAATTAAAACTGCTCTTTCACCAGACTAATAATACTATTTGCATCAAGCTCGCCCGATTGACGCCAAATCATTTGGCCATCTTTATAAATCATAAGCGTTGGCAGCCCTTTTATACGTAAAGCATCCGCAAGCTCTTGATTTTTATCAACGTCAATTTTGATAACTTTCGCTTTATCTCCTAGTGCAGCAGCTACATCTCTAATTACAGGATGCATTGAAACCGACTGCTCATTCCATTCAGTATAAAAATCAATTAATACCGGAACCTGCGCATTTATTAGCTCTCCAAATTTTGACATATTCCTTTTAATTTTAAACTTGAGCATAAAAATATAACTTTTTTAGGATATCAAGCGTTGGATTCAATCTTTTTTAGTTCTAGCACTGTAATCTCAGGCATAATACCAACTCTACCAGGATAAGCATGAAAACCGAATCCTCGATTTACATAAACAAATCTTTCAGCGTGTGCATACAAACCTGCCCATTGTTTGTA
>CAJDVE010000002.1_pt1 | contig 23258 bp, 22 predicted proteins | sample 7391271 | NCBI WGS metagenome assembly CAJDVE01 (sample SAMEA7055701, study PRJEB34461) | soil metagenome | biome: terrestrial ecosystem; feature: Peninsula; material: soil | place: Antarctica | collected 2016
GAAGTTTATTTTTTTGTTGTATTTCAATTGAATGTTCTATAACTATTAATAGCTCATTTCAACTATTTTCTTTGCATCTTCGGGTTTCAACGATCTGTTCTCGCCCAATCCAATCCATCCTCTGTCTGTGAATCGTTTGGCTATCTCTTCTGCTGATCCTAAATAGTTGTCGGTATATTCAGAAAGTTTTGTCTTTATTCCTAATGAGTGGAAGAACTCTTCAGTCTTTTTTATCCCTGCTTTTGCTTTTTCGTCTTCTGTTCCTTCAGTCACGTTCCAAACACGTTCTGCATATTGTGCCAGTTTGGCTTTCTTTGCATCAAAGTTGTAGTGAAAATGACTAGGCGCCAAAATAGCCAGTGTGCGTGCATGGTCTATTCCAAACAAAGCAGTGAGCTCATGGCCCATCATGTGTTAATGTTTGAAGAATACCCTCTGAGAATCTATCTTGGAGCGACCCTCCTATAGGATAAGTCATATACTGCTCCATTACATGCATAAAAGCATCGGCAATACCGTTTGCTAGTTGGCGTTGAGGGATTGACTTAACAACTTCTGGGTCTAGAATAGAGAATTGAGGATGGAAGGCCTCACCACCTTGTGACAGTTTTTCTTTTGTCTCATCTCGGGTAATTACAAAGCCTGAATTCATTTCAGAACCTGTTGCAGGAAGAGTCAATACTACTCCAAAAGGCATTCCCTCATTTAATGGTACTCTTTTGGTCATTATATCCCACGCCTCGTCGCCATCAAAAAAAGCTGCAGCGGATAGAAACTTAGTTCCATCGATTACCGAACCTCCTCCAACAGCCAGTAAAAAGTCTATTTTTTCTTTTTTAATTACTTTCAATGCATCCATCAATACACTGTATTCAGGATTTGGAGGAATACCCCCAAATTCTACTACTTTGTGTTCGGATAGAGCCTTCATAACTTGATTGTATACACCATTTTTCATGATGCTTCCACCTCCGTAAAGTAAAAGAACGTTGGCTTTTGTTGAAGTTTATATTTTTACAATCATTTTACCTGTGTTTTTTCCACTGAAAAGATCAATAAATGCTTGCGGAATAGATTCAAATCCTTCTACTACTGTCTCTTCATGCTTAAGTTTACCCTCTTTTAGCCACTGTCCTAATTGTTGTGAAGCTTCAGCAAATTTATCTGAAAAGTCGCTCACAATAAATCCTTGCATTAGTGCACTCTTCTTTATAAGGAGCCCTTCTACTCTAGGTCCCATAGGAAGTTCAGTAGCATTGTAAAGAGATATTGCACCGCAAATAATTACTCTTGCAAACTGGTTTATGTTTCTATGAACTGCATCAGATATAGGGCCTCCCACATTGTCGTAGTAAATATCTACTCCATTTGGAGCGGCTTTAGCAATTGCTTTGTTCATATCTTTAGTAGTGTTGTAGTTGATGGCTTCATCAAACCCGAACTTCAATTTCAGCATCTCTACTTTCTCGTCTGTTCCAGCTATACCTATTACACGACAGCCTAATATTTTACCAATCTGTCCAACAACACTTCCTACTGCGCCAGCAGCACCCGATACAACAATGGTTTCGCCTGCTTTAGGTTTACCTATTTCAGTTAATCCTGTGTAGGCAGTCATCCCTGTCATCCCGATAATGCCTAAATATGCTGATAGAGGTTGAATGGATGGGTCTATTTTTTGTAAGCTTTCGCCAGTAGATACTTGAAATTCTTTCCAATCTAAACGATCGGAAACAAAGTCTCCTTTTTTGAAATTGTCATTCTTAGATTCTATTACTTCTGCTACAATGCCCGAACTAATAGGTTTGTTTAATTCAAATGGCGGTACATACGAGTCTGCATCGCTCATCCTGCCTCGCAAGTATGGGTCTACAGACACAAACAGTGTTTTTAATAGCACTTCACCTTTCATTACTTCAGGTTTCTTATCATCTATAAGTTCAAAATCTGATAGTTTAGGTATTCCTTTTGGACGGCTTTTTAGTATAATTGCTTTGTTCATAATTTATTTTACGCTGTTTTTATTTTATATATCTATAAAGGGCTAGCAACATGCTTCTAGCAATTTATTGCCACCCCTCTTAATTACTTAGAAAGAATCTGTATTGTTAAAACGCTTTCTATGCTAGAATTGTTTAGATAACACTGAAGTGGGAACTTATATTATGTTAACCCACATTACTCATCATATTTTATTAATGTATGTGGAGTAACTAATAACCAAAGGCTTATTGATTTAATACATTATAATGCAAAGTCTCATTTTGGGTAATGGTTGCTTGTATCTGGTTCTTGAGTTTGTTGAAGGACGAACTCTGAGCTTGTCGAAGGATATACCTCTGCTACACTAGAAAGCGTATTGAAATTGTGTTCTATATTGGCAAAGTTTTAGACTTGCACCTCATGCTTCATGTTGATATCAGCGATGATTGTTTTCAAAACATTTCCCCTGCGGGAAAATTGAGAAAAGAGTTGAAAACTGTATTCCCCAGGGGGAATTTGTCGAACAACAGATAAAGTTTGAATCTACCAGGTAAAATGATTCGTTTATCTTATGAAAATTGAATCTACGGAGATTTATTGTCTGCTTATTTCATAAAAACCCAATTGTTGATGGGAGTTTATTCATTCATCGGATAAATTTTCATTCAACGGTGGTTTTTTCTTCATTTGTCAGATAAATTTCAAATTTACTACACGTAATTTCATAGATATCCTTTTTTAAACATTTTCCCCACGGGGAATTCAACTTTCAACAGTTGGAACTTCAATTCCCCGTGGGGAAAGTCTTTTTCATCGCTTTAAAGACAAATTCACACGAAAAGATGTTGAAAGAGCCTTTTTAAATGGTAATTGTTGAGGTTTTGTGTGATTACTTTATAGATAAAGCAAGGGGCTGGAAATAATATGTTGCTACTTCATGGGCGATGCCCCTACATTAAAATGTAAGCTTTGTTTTTTAAGTAACTCTAAATCTCCTGAATAGCTAAGGGCAAGCTCTGCTCTTTTGTATGCTTCCTGCGCACTTTTCAGCGCAATCTCTTTCACATCGTCGGGAACAAAAGAGTGGATAGATTTGAGTGCCTTTTGCATGCGAATCATTACCTCAATATTGTCAGCTCCATCTCTAGAGATAGGGCGAAAGGCATCTTCGAAAATGTCTGAAGCCTCAATTTCAGGAACTTCAATACGCGTGTATTTCACATCGTCCGATGGGCCATTTTCGTTTTTCTTAAACCAGAGATGAAATAATCTTACATAGCTATTGATAATGGAGAGTGCTGTACCAGGATCGTTTATTCCTGGTGATAAAGCACGACTAGCTATTTCGCTTAGTGCAATAAGACCAAAGCGAGGGTCGGCATAGTAAGAACGCGATTTACCAATTACGAAAGCTTTGCTTAGTCGTTCTTTATCCTCAATAGGCATCTCGTCGTGTGGAGATACAACAAAAGCAATCACTCTATCTGGAGCTATAAATGTTCCTGGCATACAATTGAGGGTGATGATTACTTTTAGTTGTGTGGCAACTTCTTGCAGTCTATCCATGTTTACGTATAGAATATAGCCGATTTCATCGCTATAAATAGGTACACCTTTATTTTCTCTTTCAATTATAGGAGAACCACCCATGCGACGAACTCTTATTCTTTTCTCAAATGTTTTTGTAGTTATATCCTCAATCTTTTGAATGGTGTGTTCCAAACGACCAAGTTTGGAAATTCTTTCTACCCATCTAATAAATGTGATTATCACCAATAAAAAAACGGTCAATGTAAGTAGAAACAAAACAAAATGTCCGGCTTTGCCATAATATCCATTTTTGAAAGCAACAGAAGCAACAATGCTAAATATGAAAGAGCCAATGTAGATAGATAGGGCATTTTGCGATACATCGTCTGCCACAACTAACTTGAAAGATCGAGGAGTGGCTGTAGAGCTTGCCGCAGCAAAAGCAGATATCATGGAGCCAACCGCAAAAATAGCTATTACCAACATGCTATTAGAGAGGGTGCTAAGCAAATCGTCTAGCGATTCATCTTTGATGTCTGGCACAATGTCTGTTAAAAAAGTTCCATCGGCCAGCTCGGCTACAAGTGCACCCATAATGGATAGTGTGCAGAATATTAGTGGTTTGAACCAAAGTTTCTCTGAGATTCTGTTGAAATAGAATATGATGTTTTGGTGCATAGTATATAGTGGTTTGTAGATTTAGTGCATAAGTTTTGGATAGCTGATTGTATTTGTAACAACTAGCTTATTCTTTTAGTTGCGTTTGTTTCTAATCTAATTTCTATCACATCATCTTCTTTATCCATTTAAAATATTTATACGGGGGATACTTGAATGGCACATCCATCCATGTAGGAGTGTTTACAACTGCTCTTTTGTTGCTAAACGCCAAGAAACTCACATGCCCATGATAATTGCCTAAACCACTATTGCCTACTCCACCGAAAGGTAGGTGATGGTTAGCTACATGCATAATAGTGTCGTTGATACAAGCTCCACCCGATGTTGAGTTCTTTAGTATTTCTTTTGCTTTGTTGTTATTCCCAAAATAATAGAAAGCCAAAGGCTTTTCGTTTTTGTTTATATAAGCTAGTGGCTCATTAATGTTGTCAAAAGTCATAACAGGCAAGATGGGACCAAAAATCTCTCCTTGCATAATAGCATATTCTGGTTTCACTTCGTCTATAATTGTTGGAGCTATGTATCTGTTTTTATAATCAACTTCACCACCCGAATGTATTGTGCCTTCATTCAGCAAGCCTGCCAATCTATTCATAGCATCTTTATTTACTATGCGCGGATAGAAGCGACTCTTTTTTGGCTCATTGCCATACATCTGTTTGATGTGGAAAGCTATTTTATCTAGCAATTTATCTTTGATAAAGTGGTGTGCAAACAGATAATCAGGTGCAATACATGTTTGTCCAGCATTAATAAATTTACCAAAGACAATACGCTTAGCGGCAATATCAAGATTGGCCTCTTTGTCTACAATGCACGGACTTTTACCTCCCAATTCAAGCAGAACAGGGGTTAGGTGTTCGGCAGCAGCTTTCATCACCACTTTTCCAACTTTTGGACTGCCTGTAAAGAACATTAAATCGAAGCGTTGATTAAACAGATGCGTATTGGTTTCTCTTCCTCCCTGAACAAGAGCAATGTAGTTAGTTGGGAAAGTTTTACCTATCATCTCCTCCATTAGCTTTGCAACAGATGGTGTATCTGGAGAAGGTTTGAGGATTGCACAACATCCTGCCGAAATTGCTCCAACAAGTGGATTAAAGAGTAATTGAAACGGATAATTCCAAGGTGCAACAATAAGAGCAACACCCAGAGGTTCGTGTATTATGTTGCTAGATGAGGGGCGCAAATAGAGTGGTGTAGCCACACGTTTTGGTTTGGCCCATTTCTTTAGATGCTTTATATGATTATCAATCTCGCTAAGTACAATACTTATTTCGGTTAAATAAGCCTCTTCTGGCGATTTATGTAAATCATCCCACAGTGCATGTTGAATTCTCTCTTGATATTCAAAGACAACCTCTTTTAGCTTGTGTAGCTGTTTTAGTCTGAATGGTACATCTTTTGTTTCGTTGCCGGCAAAGAAAGCTTTTTGACTATTGAGGTGTTGTACTATAACGTTTTCTTCTGTCTCTTTCATCGGATTGTTTGTTTACGTTGTTTTACATCATTTGAGAATTACTACTATTCAAGACGCACTGAAGTGCGTCTCTACAGTTAATTGCGATTTCTAATTCGTGGTATCACACCGGCTGCTACCCCCAACTTGTCTAAGTTTTTATAAGCCAGTTCTGCCAAACTTGAAGTTTTTTCCATTTTCTCGATCTCCTCCAAATCGCTTGTCTCATAAATACGATCTAGGGCTTGCTTAGTATTCTGATTGGTTGCAATTATTTCGAAGCGATTGGCAAACGCCGTTATATTGCTGTCGGGAGGTAATATCTCTTGAGTTGGTGTGTACAACATCCATGTGCGACATGTGAAAACAGAGTATTTGTGCTTGGGAAAGTAGTTTGTAAAGAACTTATGAGCTTGTTGAAAAGATGCTTCAATCTTCTCGGGTCGTAAGTCGGCATCTGTGGCGATGTGAACATTAATAATTGGCTCACCTTCGGGGAATCGTTGCTTCATCTCATCAGATAAGGGCATATAATCGTAGTCGTCTCTTTCAATCTCTGCGTAAGAGAAGTGGAACTTCTGAAACCTTAACGACCCTAAATCAAACATTTCGAATTTGTAGATAAAACGCAACCATAACGCATCACGCTCACTTAACCCATACTCATTTTGCAAGCTGTAGTAGCGATTAATTCGAAAATCTAGGTCTTGTATGCTGTCGTAGAAAACAGTGTTGGGTATACCTTTTTTATCATAAACCTCTTTCAGAGGAATTAATTCATACAGAAGTGTAAACAGTCTATTCTTAAGTGATAGGTCTACTAAAGGGTTATCAGGAAAATCATGTTGATAAGGCTGATCAATCAGTGGTGTGAAGTGCTCAGGGAATTCTTTGCTAATATATTCAATAAAGTCTTTATCGAATCTGGCTTTGGTTATTATCTCAATAATTTCGCGTTTCATCACGTTGGTTATAGCTTTATATTAAATAGTCTCTTTTATGTTGATGAAGGTATAATAAATTTATTGTTTCATCAAATATTATTCTAAATTCACAGTCTGTTTTCTTCAAAAAAAGCGCACCCCTTGCTTAAAAGAGATGCGCTTTGTATAGAATTTATATTTTTATCTAGTAAGCTATTTGAATTCGCTAAAGATTACCTCTTTAAATATCTCACTTACTGTTGGGTGAGGGAATATTACTTTTTTCATCTCCTCTAGTGTCATCTCTTGCTCTATAGCCATACATGCGCCATAAATCATTTCGCTACTGGGGTTACCCAACATGTGTACGCCTAGTACCTCGCCATATTTCTCGCCAATCAACACTTTGCACAATCCACTGAAACGTTCGTTCTCAATTGCAAATCGTCCTGCGTAAGTCATTGGTAGTTTGGCTACTTTATAGGCAAGCCCTTTTTCTTTGGCTGTCTCTTCTGTTTCTCCCACACCTGCTATTTCCGGGTTAATATATACTACTCCAGGTATTGCTTTATAGCTCATAGTGTCGTCTTCACCTGTCAGGTTGTTTACCACCACTTCGCCCTCGCGACTTGCAGTGTGCGCCAATAGAGAAAATCCTGTTACATCGCCTGCAGCAAACACATTGGGCACGTTGGTACGCATTTTTTCATCTACTTTTATACCACCTCTATCTAGTTCTATGTTCAGGTTTTCAAGTCCTACACCTTTGGTTACAGGACGACGACCAACACTTAAAAGTATCTTTTCGCCTTCAACAGTTTCTGTTTTTCCATCTTTCTCGAAAGTTACTTTATTGCCATCTACTTTTGTCACCTTTGCTTCTATATGAAAATCAATTCCTTTTCTAGCAAAATGGCTTCTTGCCATAGCAGCTATCTCTCCATCAACCCCACCCAATATTTCGGGAAGCATCTCTATTACTGTTACTTTTGTGCCTAATCCTTGATAGAAGCAAGCAAACTCCATTCCAATAACACCTCCACCAATCACAACTAGCGATTCGGGGCAGTCTTTCATTTCCAAAATTTCGCGGTTGGTTAAGATTACATCGCCTGCCTCTTTCAAGCCTGGGATAGGAGGAACCGATGCTTCTGAACCGGTAGATATCATAACATTTTTGCCCGTATACTTTTCGCCATTGCAGCTCACTACTACTCCCTCGTCGGTGCGACTTTCAAGAATAGCTTCGCCTTCAATAACTTCAACTTTGTTTGATTTCATTTTCATCTTAACCCCAGCAACTAGCTTGCGAACAATTTTGTTCTTACGGCCAACCATTTTATTGTAATCAAAACTTATATTTTCGGCTGTAACACCAAATTTATCGCCTTCTAATGCATCTTCGTACATTTTGGCACTATATAGCAGTGCTTTAGTAGGAATACATCCCTCGTTGAGGCAAACACCACCAATTGTTTTCTTTTCAAATAAAACAACTTTTAATCCTTTGTTACCTGCGCGTTCAGCTGCAACATAACCGGCAGGACCTCCGCCAATAATCATCAAATCGAACATTTGTTTTCTGTATTTTAGGTTATTTATTTTTCAATGAAATGTTTCTTCTATCTAAACCAGAGAGCTAGTATTAGTTCTAATTGTTTTCAAAGATACATTTTTTAATGTGAATTAGTAGGCATCTTGAGGCAAAATAAGTTGTGTACAATGTAACTCCTTATTTCACTTAAAAGCCCTTTTAATGCTTTTCCTTAAGACATCTTGCTTATCAACAAATAAATATGACAATCTGTTCAAACTTCATCTGTTTTATCTATAATTAGATGTCTCTTATTTAAACTTCAGCAATATATCACGCATTTTCAAGCTGAATTTGCAGCACACACTCCTGTGCGCATTATACTTATTTTACCTGTAAACTCTTTTTAATAGATGGTTGTGTTGACAAAGTAGAAGCCAAAGCTCTCTGTAAAGCTAAGTGTATGAACAATACGGATTAGGTGTTACCCTTTGTTTTTTCAAAGATTCTGGTTATTATAAGGTTAATGTTTTTATGGGAGGTGGTATTGCGCAAACTCTATTGTTCTTCTTTACTTGAAGTGTAAAAGGCAAACAGAAAAACCCACTAATTATAAATTAGCGGGTTATATTGTAGCTGCTCTTTGTTTTAAATCAAACAAAGTGAGCGTTAAACTGAATCAATCTTGTATTAGTATTTTATACTAAGTGATATCCTCTAATATTCATCCTCATTAAAGAAGAAATCCTCTTTAGTTGGATAGTCGGGCCATATATCTTCAATCGATTCAAATACTTCTCCCTCATCTTCTATCTCTTGCAAGTTCTCTACCACTTCCATAGGAGCTCCAGAGCGTTGAGCAAAATCAATGAGTTCATCTTTAGTAGCTGGCCATGGTGCATCTTCTAATTTCGAAGCTAATTCAAGTGTCCAATACATAATATATTATCCTTTCTTTTCAATATTTTGTTAATTTCTTAGATTTGCGCAAATGTAACAATAAAATTCAATATTGCACTATTAATGCTCCCAATACATCTCTTTTCCAGTTTTTTGGCATTCAAAACGAGCTGTTAAGAAGAAGAAGTCTGATAATCTGTTCAAGAAAATCAAAATGTTTTCTTCTATTTCAAACTCATCTGCAACTTTGTATGTGTTTCTTTCTGCTCTTCTACAAACAGTGCGACAGATATGTGCGCGTGCTGCAGATTTGCTTCCTCCAGGTATAATGAAACGGGTTAGCTTGGGCAGTTGTGCATCTAGCTTGTCCATAATTGTTTCTATTGCTTCAATATCGCTGTTTGTTATTATTAAGGGCGCCTCTGGATTGAGCGCTTCGGTTTCGGTAGCTAAGTACGAACCCACTACAAATAGTTTGTTTTGAACAAACAGCAAAAAGTCTTTCAACTCAGTATCTGTTATCTCGCAAACTAATAGACCAATAAAACTGTTCAGCTCGTCGACTGTGCCGTAAGCTTCTAGTCTGATATGCGTTTTATCTACTCGCTTACCGCCTACTAAAGAGGTTTTTCCTTTGTCGCCTGTTTTAGTGTAAATAGAGCTTTTCTTCATTTTGTGCGATTATTATTATTATTGTTGTGTTACTATGATTAAAAATATAGTTCATAGTTTAATTTTGGGAGACCTGGTTTAAAAAATCCTATACCCACTGCTCCTAAATCAAAACTCATTGTAAGTTTGTCTAGCTGAAGTATCTTCTGCCATATCTCTTTGTTCTCTTTCCCACTGTTTATGTGGTTTATTACCACAAATCCGTCACGCTTTATTCCTTTGCTAATTGTATCTAACACGTTGTTTTTATTGTGAGGATATTGTTTTAAGTCCCAAACAATAGCATCGAAAACTCTTTCTTCTGTAGTTAACACAGAAGTCAATATAATGTTTTTTATCTTGTTTGCAAGTAATGATTGAGCATTTTTCAATTTGTCATCATCATACTCTATGCAAGTTATAGTGGTTTGTATTGAGTGGCCAGTTAAGTACAAGGTGTTTACACCTACTCCTGAGCCAATTTCAAGTATGTTTTTTGCGTTGAATCTATTCATTAATCTAAAAAGCAGCTCAGCATACTTTATATCAACCACCTCATTCAGCTCGAATTTGGCTATTTTGTTTTTATTATCTTCATAAATATAGTAACTATAGGGTGTATGAATAGTATCCATAATTAATTCGAAAGCAAACTGAGAGTGCACACCATATCCGGCGGCGTGACGTTTGCGTTGAATAAAACGAAATAGTTTATTAATACTTTTCACAGAGTAGAGTATATTTAGAGTTTTTGTATCAATGTCACTGCATAGGCAGTAATACCTTCTTCCCGGCCCACAAACCCCATCTTTTCTGATGTTGTAGCTTTTATAGATATACAATCAAGGTCAATATTTAAAATAGTACTCAACACTTTTTGCATTTGTGGTATATGTGGATTTAGTTTCGGCTCTTCGGCACAGATAGTAGCATCGATATTGCCAATAGAGTAGCCTTTGCTATGTAATAGTTGCTGGGTTTGCTTTAGCAATATCTTACTATCGATATTATGAAAAGCATCATCGGTATCTGGGAAATTGTACCCAATATCTCTTAAATTGGCTGCTCCAAGTAGTGCATCACATATAGTATGTATAAGCACATCGGCATCGGAGTGCCCCACCAGTCCTTGTGTGTGTTCTATCTTTATGCCTCCAATCCATAGCTCTCTATCTGGTTGAAAGCGGTGCATATCGTATCCAAATCCTACCCTTATGTTCATGTTTTTGATACTTGATTTAGTAATTAACTGCACTAGCAGTTGAAAAGTTCATTATATATTTTATAAAATTGAGTTTACTCTCTTTATCTTACATTAAAATCTAGCAACTTCTTATCTTCCAGATATCCTTCAAGGTGATCGTCTATTTTTACTGGCCCTACACCAGCAGGTGTGCCTGTATAAATAAGATCGCCTATCTTTAATGTGAAAAACTTACTCACATAGGCAATTATTTTGTCTACAGAGAAAATCATATCGCATGTATTGCCTTGTTGCACAGTTTTTGAGTTGATATCGAGATGAAAATTGATGTTTTGAATACTCTCAAAGGCTTCTTTTGATATAAATGTACCAATAGCAGCCGATCCATCGAATCCTTTGGATATTTCCCACGGTAGAGACTTCTCTTTGAGGCTTCGCTGTATGTCTCGAGCGGTAAAGTCTATACCTACTGTCAACTCATCGTAATAGCGATGAGCAAACTTTTCATCGATATTTTTTCCAAGCCTATTTATTTTTACAACCACCTCTGTTTCGTAGTGAACTTCGTTTGAGAAGTCGGGAATAAAAAAAGGCTTGCCATCCTTTAGTTGTGCCGATTCTGGTTTCATGAAAATAACGGGCTCGTTGTTCTGAAAAGCTCTTTTCATCTCCAGATTGTGTGACTCATAATTGAGTCCTACTGCTAATATCTTCATAATATAATTGTTTTTTGTAAAAGTAGAGAAGATGTTACTCTTTAGTGTTGCTAGCATTAACCGATAGGCGATTAAACATTACAGCTAAGTGTGCATATAGCGATGTGTTTTGCAATACAATATGTTCGGGAACTCTAATTCTGAAAGGAGTGAAGTTCCAAATTGCTCGAACACCATTTTTAATTGCAAAATCTGCAACTTCTTGTGCATTATCTGGAGGAACTGTAAGGATGGCAATGTCTGCATCTATTACTTTGTTGTGTTCGGCAAAATCTTCAATGTTGTAAACGGGAATATCATTTATTTTGCAACCAATTACACCTTTGTTCACATCAAATCCTGCAATTATTTTCAAACCAAACTGCTCAAGTCCAGAGTCGCTTAGTAATGCTCCACCTAAACTACCAACACCTAACACTACAGCTCTATGTTGTGAGGTGAACCCTAAGAACTGCTCTAATACATCTATCAGCACTTTAATTTCGTAACCTACCCTTGTTTTGCCTGATACTTTTACGTAAGATAAGTCTTTTGCAATCTGAGTAGAAGAAACGTTTATCTTCTTTGCAATTTGTGTTGAGGAGACGTGTGTTTGACCTTTCTTCTTCAGCAATTTGATGTAGGATAAGTACCACGGTAATCTTCTTAACGCGGGTTCGGGTACATTCCAATTGGGGATGGAAGAAGTAAGCATAGTATAGTTTGTTTAATTGTTTAATCTTATGATATATGCAAAGTTATCGATTTTTATTGAACTTGATTCTATTAAAAGAAATATTTCTTTAATTGAAACTCTTTTTTAAATAACTTATAGGGTGTATTTGTTGTTTCTTATTTTAATCGCTCTTTAAAAACTTACTATTATTCTTTATCAGATTTATTTATAATAGTATTTGGAATGTCAAATGGATTAAATGCCGACCATATAAATGTTGCATTTCTAAATGAGTTTTCTCTTAATCTTAAACTGTTTTTTTATCTTTGTAATATGAATAACACATTTAACGACAAAGTAGAAAAACATCCATTGGAGCCATTTATTTCATCAGAAGTAAATGTAATGATGATTGGAAGCTTCCCTCCTGCGCGATCAAAATGGAATATGGAGTTTTACTATCCCAACTTCCAAAATGATATGTGGCGCATATTTGGGCTGGTTTTCTTTGATAATAAAGATTACTTCTTGGCAAATAATAAGCAATATTTTGATGTAGACCTTTTAAAACAGACTCTTATTACTAAGGGGATTGGAATTGGTGATATGGGCCAAAAGGTGATACGTTTGAAGAATAATGCCTCTGATAAATTTCTTAAAATAGTGCAGCCTTTAAATGTGTTGGAACTTCTTCCTAAAATTCCTTTGTGCCATACTTTTATAACAGCTGGTGACAAAGCAACAGAAGAGCTTCGCCTCCAATTTTCTGACAAAATAAAACATCCCCCTTCAGGAGGATGTGTATCGTTCACTTATGATGAACGTAATTTTAAATTATATCGTATGCCCTCATCATCTCGTGCCTATCCATTGGCTTTGGCCAAGAAAGCTGAAATATATAAGCAGTGTTTTAAAGAAATTGGTTTATTGTAATCTGCTGAGAACCAACACAGCCTTTTCACCATTTTCTGTGCCAAAACCATTACATCATTATTCCTATATCGTTTATAGGATTAAGCTTTAGTATTTTCCGTGCTTTGATAAGTGAGGATAAATCTCCATTCACAATTTCCTTAAAATAGGGAGCATTGTTGTGGATGTCGAGTGCAGCTTTGTTTTCGTAACATTCATACAAGTATATTGTGTTGGGTTCTTCAACGTTCAACAATATATCGTATGCAATACAACCCTCTTCATTCTCAATAGTTTGATTTTGCATTTCAGTAAGCAGCTCTACTGCGAGATCCATGTCCTTAGTGTCAAATTCGAATTCCACAAAAAGAACAATGGGTTTACTATTGTCAGCAACTGTTTTTTGTTGGGCTGATAGGTTGTTCGATATAACCATTATTATTGATAACAGTATAAAATGTAATACTTGTTTATTCATAAACTTATTTGTTTTAGAATTTAATTTAGCGGATGTTTATTGCCCGAAAAGTCCTTCAAGACTGATCGCATTTCACCAATTTTTAATTTAGAGTAAATTTGAAGAGGTAGTTTGTTTTCGTCATTGGTTATCCATACTCTCATAGCTTCTTCTTGATCTACAAAAGCTTTGTCTAATATCATCAGCGAAAGCTCAATTGCCTCATATGTTTTTCCATTGTTTACCTTTAAGCTAGAGGTTCCTTTGTGCCTTATATACATGTTCACCAGTCGTTTACCACTTATGAACTGCACTTGAGTATTATCCCCTTTTTGCATTTTAGAGTAATCTAAAGTGCGAGCAAAAGCTAGAATGGAAACCATATCGTAGGTACAGCGGTTTGTGGTTATATTTTCATCAAACCTAAACTCACCATTTCTATATCGAATAGTTCTTATTGATGTTTTACCATTCTTGTAAGAGTATATATGTCGTTCACGGGTGTAATCGCTTCCTTCTGTAGCTCCTTTTGCAAATAACAGGGGTATTAAATTTTTATCCATATAACTAGTAAGCGTATCATCAACAGTAAACATACTGCCTACCAATCCTCTAGTTGAAGCATGAAGTGTTATCTTGTATGCATCTTTACCATCGTAATTAGTTTCCTCTGTGTTTAAAGTGGCTGTGCCACCTTTCATATTTAGGATGCCATACTTGTAGTATAAGTCGTATGTTAGTTCTTCTCCTGCTTTAAAAGCATTGTTTTTTAATGGTGTTTGCGCACTTAAAAGGTAACTAAACAGTGAAATTAGTATAGTGATAAATGTTATATTGAAATTCTTTTTCGTCATTATATTTTTTCTTTAATTTATATTCTTTAAAAAACGAAGCAAAGGGCTGAAAGCTTTATAGTGGGTGTAAATGTACTATCTTCTTGTTGGTGTCATAGCTCCTCTTCCACCCATATTCATTGGTGGACTTGATGAGCGTTGCGATCCTCTTCTTTCTCTCTCCTCTTCATTTCTGTCTCTTTTATTTTTCTTTTCTTCTGGTTTGTTTTTGGTTATATCAAGCGGTTTTTGTTTGTCAAAAGTTCTTTCATTCAAATCCCACGACTCTTCGTGATTGGTGAAAGCTCTAATCTCGTACCACTTGGGATTGTAGTAAACTGTTTCTGGCATACGTTTCATTTCGTAATTGCCAGATGTCCATTCACCATCTTCATTTTCATCTATGAAAAGACGGGCATAGAGTTTACCAGGATTTAAATCCATGAATAGAGCTTCGTTGTCTTTGACACGTACTTTCCTAAAAGGTTTATCTTGTGCATCAAGGAGCTCTACATATGCTACCTTTCCATTGGGCAACCCACTAATTATAAACATTAAGTTACCGTACTGCTCTAGTTTTTTTACAGTAAACACTTTTTCCAGTTTATTATTGTGTAGCCCATACTCACTTACAAACTCGGCAGAGTCTATTAGTAACTTATACTTTTCTCCCGGTAGCCACTTGTTTTTTATTCTATATTTTCTTTCGTTTAAAGAGTCTGTCAAGAGTGTATATTCAATTGGGTTGAATATTGAGTCAACCTCATGTTGAAGTTGTATTTTGGAGGAATTGAAGTTTGCTAGGGGCTCTTCAAATTCTAGAAACAGTGTATTATAAATCTCATGTGATGATTGAACATTGTCTCGAATATTTAAGAATTGTATTTTCACTTCCTCTCCCTCTTTTACTTCTTCTTTTTTATCAGATTTGCTTTCTCTTGCTTTTCTTCCTCTCATTGTAAAACTCAAAGTGTCGGTGTTTAGCACATGGTTATTCAAGGTGTCTGTGCGTAAATAGTCTACTTTTAGTTTTATTGTATCTGCTTTGTAAATAAGCGAATCGGTTATCCAAATAGAAACACTGTCGTTTGTTACACTACTCTCTTTCACATACCATTTGTCAGTTGCGGGTTTTGGTTCAAGTAGGGTAAAGCCTGCGGCTTCGGTGGGAGCAGCAAAAAACAGCTCTAGTTTGTGTTGAAGATTCCTTTCGTGCTTCTGTAAATATTGCCTTTCAAAACCCGACTCGAATGACCTTAGCAGTATGTCGTCTGGAGTGAAGCGTCTGTATTCAACTTTGTGTATTGTGTCGATAGTAAGGCTGTCTATAAAAACAGTGTCATTACGCGTAGCCAACTCAGAAGAAGGTACAAAGATAGAGTCAGAAAAAGCAATCTCTTCCTGCGGATTATCATAACTATAACTTCTGTTTAAATCGTTTAATGCATATATTTTGTACTCACCTGCGGCTATTCCTTTGATGGTGAATCTACCACGCGAGTCTGTTCTCGATATTCTTTCGAAAGGAAGATTAGTAAATGCTGTATCGTTAAGGTTGGAGTGTACTCCTACGTAAATACCTTGAGCTGGTTCTAGGTTCTCAGCTTTTAGTACAGTTCCTGAAACTGCAAGAGTATCAATATGATCGCCTGTTGAAAATGAATAAGAAAAGTTTTCTAGCGTATTTCCTTCATTATTATCTACAATAGCATCTGTGAAATCTATTGTATATGTTGTGTTGGGTAGCAATTCATCCTCTAATTCAACAATGGCTTTTCTTCCCTGAGCTTTAATTATAGGGAACTTTTTTTGAGGAGGAGCTATAATTACTTTATCCATTGGTTTCTCTATTTTTATATTCTCATCAAAAATAATTTCTATTTTTGTTTTAGAGTTATTCAATGAATTGAAATCAGGGATTGCTTTCACAACTTTTGGTGGATCTACATCGTACAGTCCCCCTGTTGGAGTTGCAATATTTGCACAAGCGTGAATTAATAGCAAGCTGCCCAAAAAGGTTAGTATTTTGTAGGTATATCTTTTACTTAAACACATAGTTGAAATACGAATTAAATGAATTCAATATTTGATTATCGTGCAAAATTACAACGTTTTACACAGTATTGTGAAAAACGTGAGACAAAAAATTGTAAAACCACCGATTTTATTGTAATTTAAACTGTCTATACCTTTCCTGATAGTATTTGATAGCCAATCTTACAGTATAAGCATTTGCGTTGGTTGCAATATTCTTTTCTTAATTGTATTAGAGACTGCGTGTCGGCTGCATTAATGGGGGTTATGCCATGTTTTTTAAATTCTGTTACAATACTATTTCTTTCAGGTTTTAGATTTTCTAAAATTGCCAATGCTTGTATGCAATATTTTTCAATATTGTTTTTTTTACCATAAGCAAAAAGGATGGGAGCAACAGTGTTTATTAGAATTGTATTGATGGACGAGTCTCCTGGGAATTTAGTTTTCTTTTTAGAAGGCTTGCCAAAAGTATAATGTGTTTGCCAATACTCTGATGCATTGATATGAAAAAATAGGCGAAGCTGATTAGCGTCTTCTTTCTCTAAAACATGAGAAAAGATTCGTTTCGATTGTTGCAATACTGCTGCAAGTTGTGCAATTCTAATTTGAGGGAATCCCTGTGGACGGACACGTAACGATTTAAATAAAAAACCATTCAAGTTTTTGAGTGTATACTTCTTTCTTAGAAATTGATATTCTTTTTTAAGAGCAAGAAAATAATCATCTAATATTTCATCGTTTTCAAGAAGACCAGCTTGGCCAAAGAGGAGAGCTTCTACTTGAAAAATGTTGTCGCTGTGTTTTTGAATATAGAAGTAGGGGAGGCTCAAGGCTAAACGTTCAAAAATTTCTGAGTTTAAGCCAAATCCAAAATTTCTTGATAGCAGTACATAGAATGTTTCGTCCCACGAGTTATTGAATTTATCTAGCAGCGTGTATATATCGTTGGTTTTTCTCTCCAATCTTTCCACAAGCAGTGTGTATAGCCAATTATTTATATGAAATTTTGGTATTTCTCTCAGTTTTTCTGTGCAAGGGATGGTCAAGTTCGATGAGAGAAGTTCTGTGTAGTTGTTTGCAATTTTGCTTGGAATCTCAATGGCAATCTGCGGTATCTTTCTTTTATCTTGTGTGTAAATATCGCAATCAATTTTTTCTACCACATGTAGTATTATTGAGTTGTAAGCAGAATCGTTGTGATGCTTATGTTTTTTCCAATCAGAAGAAGATTTATGAATTTCGATGTTGCCAGCCCATATTTTATTTCCTATCTTTACTTTAGAATTAAAAAAGTCAGGGCCAGCATTGCTGTTTAGCATGCCAGTGTCTATAACTTCAACTTCATATCCTTCAGAAGATGTGAAGGTTTGGTTGGTGTAAAGCTTGTATTTCCAAATATAATGGAGCAGTTGTTCAGGATATTTCACAGCATTTATATTTATGTTTTCAAATATATAACTTTCTTTTTTAATTGCAAAAAATAACTAAACATTTAGTCCTTCCTATCTGTTTTGAAGGCAGATGCAGTTTTATTCGATCACTTTGTGTAAATTTGCACTTACAGAGAACAATAAATCAACCACTATAATAAATAAATATGTTACCCTTATCCGTACGAAAATCAATTAAGCAACTAATGGAACAAGAGATTGTGCCAGCAATAGGATGTACCGAACCAATAGCAGTTTCGTTGTGTGTAGCAAAGGCTACAGAATTATTGCAGCATCGACCTGAAAAAATCGATGTTTTTTTAAGTTCAAATGTCACCAAAAATGCAATGGGAGTAGGTATTCCTGGCACTAAAATGATTGGTCTCCCCATTGCTATTGCTTTAGGAGCACTCATTGGTAAATCGGAATATGAATTGGAAGTGTTGCGTGACTTCGATGCCGATGATTTAGAAGAAGCCAAGCAGTATCTTAATGAAGATAGGATAAACATAGCAGTTAAAGAAAATCCTCCACACAATCTTTACATTGAAGTACATTGTTACGCTCAAAATAGCAAAGTAAAAGCTGTTATATGCGGAGCACATACTTTTTTTACGCATTTAGAAAAAGATGGAGAAGTTATTCACTCAGAAAACTTTAAAGAGGTTGACACTGATGATGTTGCAGTTGCATTAAATCTTAGAAAAGTATATGATTATGCTCACGAAACGCCAATTGAAGAGCTGAGGTTTATACACGCTGCAGCCAAAATGAATAAAGAGGTGTCGGAAGAGGCTAAGAATGATAAATATGGCCACAATGTATCTAAAATTCTAGGAGGTAAATTGGGCGTTTCTGCCTTTGGCAATAATCCTCATTCAAAGATGTTGATAGCTACTTCTGCAGCATGTGATGTTCGTATGGATGGAGCAAAATTGGCCGTGATGAGTAATTCGGGAAGTGGTAATCAGGGTATTGCTGCTACTTTGCCAGTTATTTCTTATGCAGAAGAAACAGGGGCCAGTGAAGAGATGCTTATACGTGCTTTGGTTCTGAGTAGCTTATCTGTTATCTATATAAAGCAACACTTGGGAAGGTTATCTGCTCTTTGTGGTTGTGTAGTTGCATCTACTGGTTCAAGTTGTGGTATAACATACTTAATGGGCGGAACTTATGAGCAAATTACTTTTGCAACAAAAAATATGATTGCCAATATTACAGGTATGATTTGCGATGGTGCAAAACCTAGTTGTTCGCTCAAAATATCTAGTGGTGTATCTACGGCTTTGCTTTCTGCTGTAATGGCAATGGAGAATGGTGTTGTAAGTGAGCAGGAGGGCATTGTGGATAAGGATGTTGATCAAACAATTAGAAATATGTCCATTATTGGCAAAGAAGGTATGCTTGAAACAGACAAAGTAGTACTTGATATAATGACCAATAAAAAATAGACATCACACACACTTTAAGTTTTCTGCTTTTAATCTTCAGCATTTAGTAATGCAAAGATGGGCATATTTTATTAATAGAGAACACTCTTAGCACTTTACTGTATGAGAGCTTCTATATTCAGCAATATGACTAGAGTGTATGATTATAAAATAATACATTAAACAAAGGCTTGCAAAGAGATAGTCTTTATACTAACATTTAATAAGGAAGAAATATATATTGAGACCAACTAGAGAAATACAACTAGAAACCAAAAAAATAAACAAACTTGTTTGGGATTATGCGCTACCTGCCATTGTAGGAACAATGGTAAATGCAACGTACAATATTGTAGACCGCATTTTTATAGGTCAAGGGGTGGGGGCGCTTGCTATATCTGGTTTGGCTATTACATTTCCGGTAATGAACTTGACCGCAGCAATTGGAATGCTTGTTGGAGCAGGGGCTTCTAGTAGAATTTCAATTAACTTAGGAAAGAAAGACCCAGAAAGGGCTGAGAAGATTCTTGGAAACTCATTTCTATTGACTATTGTTTTGAATCTGGTTTTCATGACGCTTCTAATGATATTTCTTGAGCCAATTCTCACAACTTTTGGTGCAAGTGAGGAAACCCTTCCTTACGCAAGAGATTATTTGCAAGTTATATTGCCAGGCAATATATTCATGACCATGACCTTTAGCTTCAATAGTATGATGCGTGCATCTGGTTATCCCAAGAAGGCTATGTATACTATGCTTATAGGAGCAGGATTGAATATTATATTAGATCCAATCTTCATATTTGTTTTCGATATGGGAATTGCAGGGGTTGCTTGGGCTAGTGTTATTTCTATGTTTATTGGAATGATCTTTGTGATGCACCATTTTACACGAAAATCCACCTCCTTAAGGTTACGCAGAAAAAACATTCGTTTCCAAAAAGATATACTTATTGCAATAGTTTCAATTGGGCTTTCGCCCTTCTTAATGCAAGTAACAGCATCAGCTGTTGCGGTTTTAATGAACACTTCGCTAAAAACTCATGGGGGTGACTTAGCTATTGGTGCTTTTGGCATACTTAACTCCTTGTTTATGCTAATTGTTATGTTTGTTATTGGTTTGAATCAAGGATTGCAACCAATAATTGGTTACAATTACGGGGCCGAGATATACGATAGGGTAAAGGCTGCATTTTATTATGGAATTAAAATTGCAACTTTAGTAACAACTCTTGGCTTTTTCTTTGGTATGTTTTTTCCACGAACTTTTGCACTAGCATTTACTTCTGATGTTGAGTTGTTAGACCTTGCCGAAAATGCATTGCGAATAAGCATTGTTGCTTTTCCTCTTGTAGGCCTGCAAGTTGTTATATCTGGTTACTTCCAAAGTATTGGACAAGCAACCAAATCTATTGCTATGAGCTTGAGCCGACAGGTGTTTTTCTTAATACCTAGTATTATTTTCTTACCTCGCTTATTTGGTCTAGATGGAGCATGGGCATCAATTTCTGTATCAGATGCATTGGCATCTATTTTAGCTTTAATCTTTTTCTTCCGACAACGAAAGGTCTTAGAACGGTTGATTAAAAAACAAAAAGCATAAATCCTGTTTTAAAGAGTTTAAGTAGAAAGAGGTCTGATTAATCCATTGTTTTATTACTTTTTTATACTCAAAGGTAATTTCAGGAACGAAACAACTATAATAAATATAAACTCTAATTTGACAAGTATGAAAAAAGTAGTTTTAATTCGTCATGGACAGAGCACATGGAATAATGAAAATAAATTTACTGGTTGGACAGATGTTGACTTAACCCAATTGGGTGAGAAAGAAGCTGCTAAAGCTGGTGAGCTATTAAAGAAGGAAGGATTTTCTTTTGATAAAGCTTATACATCTTATTTGAAAAGAGCCATTAAAACCTTGAATATTGTTTTAGATAAAATGGACTTAGATTGGATTCCTGTTGAAAAAACATGGCGATTAAACGAAAAGTCATACGGTATGTTGCAAGGCCTAGACAAAGCAGAAACAGCTGAGAAGTACGGTGAGGAACAAGTGCTTATTTGGCGTAGAAGCTATGATGTTCCTCCTGAAGCGCTTGAAGAAAATGATGAGCGCTCTCCTTTCATGGACAAAAGATACTCAAAAGTTGACAGAAAAGACTTGCCTTTAACCGAATCATTAAAAGAAACAGTTGAGCGTATCTTACCTTATTGGGAAAATGAAATATTAATGAGCTTAAAAGATAATGACGAGATCATTGTTGCAGCTCACGGAAACAGCTTACGTGGTATTGTAATGCACTTAAAAGATATTTCAGAAGAGGATATTTTGAAACTAAATATTCCTACTGGTATACCATATGTGTTTGAGTTTGATGAGAACTTAAACGTTACAAAAGATTATTTCTTAGGAGATCCTGAAGTAATTAAACAACAAATGGATGCAGTTGCTAATCAAGCAAAGAGGTAAATATCATCTTGCCAACAATGTTGAAACAAAAAAGGAGTCGATTAGACTCCTTTTTTTGTTTTAATATCAATTTGCTTAGACAAGTGTCCTCTCAGCTTATTTTACAGGCTTTTTATATACATCATTTCCATCTGTCAACCAATCTAGTGAGAAACTTACAAATACGTTTTCGGTGTAACCTTCTTTTTCGAAAAACAGGCCAATATCTCCATTTTCGAGTATTGTCAACGAAGAGTAGGCAGAGCTTCCTGGGTATATTGTTTTTCCTTCAGACCATGTTAATCCTTCATCGTAACTAATTCTAACGGTCATGTTTGAACGCTCGTCCTTCATATTAGTATTAGAGAAGAGTATCCTGTTTTTATCATAACCATCTTGTTTAGAAGTATATCTAATGAAGCTTGCATTGTTTCCTGGATCAACTAGTTGAGGCTCTTGTTTAGTATTCCATGTTTTACCTTCGTCTACCGATGAGTGTATTGCACGCATTCCTATGTGGTGAACACGGCTATTTATAACCCATGTTCCATCTGCTAGTTCCATAACTTTAGATTCGTCGGCAGGGTTTATTGGTGTGTCTATAAGGAACCAAGTTTCTCCATGATCATCACTTCCAAATAGGTGTAGCCCATTTTTTAGATTTACCATTGTATGAAGTAGTTTACCAGATCTTGTTTGAATACCTCTTCCTGATGTTATAAATTTAAAATCATTGTGCCATTCAGGCTTTGTTATCTGTGAAGTTATATCTACTGGCTTGCTCCAAGTTTTACCGTTGTCTGCACTTTTTGTTACATGTAAATAATAAACTCCTTTTTCTTTTTGTAAATCCATGTAGTTGTAAAACATGAAGATCTCATTGGTTACTTCATCCAATATCATTGAAGGGTCTGATGCAGATTGACCAAAAGGAAAGTCTACAACAGTTTCAATATCCGACCATGTTTTACCATTATCAGAACTTCTTCTTACTACAATATTAATATCATTGTTAGGATTAAGATCGGCACAGCTTTCTACTCGCTCATCAATAGCTGCAATAATGTCACCATTTGGGGCAGTTATTATTGCAGGTATTCGGTAGCAACTAACTCCTTCAACCATTGATGTGTTGAAAAGGTCGTGATATTCAATTAGTCCTTCTGCAATTTCATGCTTTTGCTCTTGTGCAAATACTCCTAGCGATAGAACTAGTGATAGTGCAATACTTAGATGTTTCATGCTTTTGTAAATTAAGTTGTTATTTTAGTTAGCTCATTTTGTTTATACTTTAAGCGTATTGAAAAGCAAAAATAATAAATTAAAGCGATTCTATAGCCAAATAGCTTAATAAAGACAGCTAAATAAATGAAAAGTTTAATTTAAGATTTGGTATAAACAAATTATTTAGTCAATTGGTGTTCGTTTAGGATTACATTTCAACGTCTCTCTTTACATTGTAATGTCTTAT
>CAJDVE010000076.1_pt1 | contig 22583 bp, 37 predicted proteins | sample 7391271 | NCBI WGS metagenome assembly CAJDVE01 (sample SAMEA7055701, study PRJEB34461) | soil metagenome | biome: terrestrial ecosystem; feature: Peninsula; material: soil | place: Antarctica | collected 2016
ACCAAATCCTGTCGCTACTTCATCAACAATAAATAATATATTATATTTACGGCATAATTGTTCTACGCCTTTTAAATAACCTTTAGGCATGACATGCATTCCACCTGCACCTTGCATAATGGATTCCACAGTCATCCCTGCAATTTCTTCATGATGTGCTTCAAATACTTTTTCTAATTCATCTAATGCCTCTTTTAAAACTACCTTTTCATCTCCCGAAGGATGTCGATATACATTTGGGAAAGGTACAACAATCGTGTCAAATAATAAGGAAGAATATACACGATGGTAAATATCTATTGAACCCACACTCATCGTCCCTACTGTATCTCCATGATATCCGTTACTTAAGGTTACAAATTTAGTTTTATTTGGTTTCCCTATGTTTTGCCAATATTGATACGCCATTTTAATTGATATCTCTACAGATGTGGCACCACTATCTGAATAGAAAACACGTGTTAATCTATCGGGAGCTAAGTCGACAAGTTTTTTCGCCAATAAAACAGAAGGTACGTTTGCAGCTCCTAATAATGTAGAGTGTGCAATTTTATTCAATTGCTCTTTAATGGCGTCATCAATTTCCTTTTTTTGGTGTCCGTGGACATTTAACCATAAAGAAGAGTTCGCATCTAAATATTCTTTACCATTAATATCTTTTACTCGAACGCCTTCACCACTTTCAATAATAAGTGGATCCTTTTCATAATCACTCATTTGTGTAAAAGGTAACCACATATGTTGCTTACTTAATGCTAATAATTGTTTTGCATCCATTATCGTATTCTCCCTATTTATATATTTCATTGTATGTTTTTTTCCAATTTGCTGTTAGTTTTTTTCTTCCCGTTTTATTTCCAAGCATTTCTTCTATATTCGGCACATAAGGAACTGTTCCCATCACTGAAATGTTAGTTAACTGTTCAATCATTTTAATGTTATCTTTTTCCAACAATTCATTTTCCTGCTTGGTGCCATTTAAAATAATACCAGCAATAGGTATATCACACGCTTCAAGTGCCTTAATAGATAATACTGTATGATTAATCGTACCTAAACCCGCTTCACCTACTAAAATAACGGGAAAATTAAGATCTTTCATGAAATCAATCATACAATAACCATCTTCCGTAATCGGTACATATAAGCCTCCTGCACCTTCGACGATAACACCTGTATATTTTTCCTGTAATTTTTGTAAATCATGATGAATGTTTGCTACATCAAAAGTGACATCTTCTTCTTTTGCCGCAAGATGTGGAGAACTTGCTGTTTTTAATAAATATGTATAAAATCTATCTTCTATCGAACCTTCCATTGCTTTCTTATATACTTCTGGATCAGGAGCGAGTAAGTTACCTTCATGTTCGATTGCCCCTGTTTGAATCGGCTTATATGGAAAATAGGATGCGTCATCCTCATTGAAAAAATCTACAAGTAATGAAGTAACCACTGTTTTACCTATATCCGTGCCGGTTCCTGTCACAAAGTAACTTGACATATATTCACCTCCGCCTATTGTCAACCCATTTACTTATAGGCTAACATATATTATAATTGTTCACAAGAATATGTTTCAAAAGCTATTCTATTATTTATGATGCTTAAAAACTTATATGGCAAGGTTTGGAAGGAGATTATATCATTGAATAGGAAGACATATACACTGGTAGAAATTAGTTTACTTGCCGCATTTATCGTTGTAAGCGGTACTTTTAGAATACCAAGTGGCATTCCAGGTAGTGAATTTCAATTATCAGCACCTATCGCTATTGCTATCTGTGCCATCTTTGGTTTCAAACGATATATAATTGCCGGTGTCATCGCTAGTTTCATTTTATTTATGCTAGGAATACATACATTATTTAACGTAGAAATCGCCATGGTTTTTCGCTTAGTAGGAGGAGGAATCGTCGCCTTATTTGGGACTCGATTACCTATCATCATGATTGCAGGACCAATTGGAACCCTTAAGGGCCGCATGAAGAAGGCGGCATTCACATATCTGGCGCAGAACGACTCATCGTAGAAAAAGACATCGAACAGCATGCGTTAGAAATGATTCAAAGAGCGACAACACATTCACGAGGAAAAGCTGACTTCATATCTTTAAAAATAGAGGCTATCCCTTCATGTGACATTCAAACCATCGCACCATTAGATGTAAAAGAAGTGGTCAACCCGACTATAGATACAACGAAAAAAGTATTAGCTGAACAATTATCATCCTTACCGATACAAACAAATTTGATTTTATCCTTATATGAACAGATGATTAATAACGATAGCACAAAAGGTGCCATCATCGTAGACATCAATAGCGGACAACGCTTGGATCCACCTGAAAAACTAGGTGTGCGTGTCTCCCATTTTGATTGGGACAAGCAATTTAAACAAGACTGGGTATCGAAACAAGAAGATTTATACAATGACAGACGTACAGAGGCTATTGCCTTGGCTTCTAAAGTAGCTGCAGCAGGAACGATTTGCGAACTTTGCTGTTCTGATGACCCTGAATATACGACAGGTTATATTGCTTTCAAAAATACCTTTATTCGTATTCCCAATATGAAACAGAAAGACTCTTCTCGTGGAGGTCGTGTCTTTATCGTTGATGGTAAAAAGATTGATCTACAAAAATACATACACTTTTTAGAAAAAACACCCGTACTTTTAGGAGGTAAGAAATGAGTCATTGGTTGAAAGAAGAGTATCAACGCATACAAGCATCTCCATTATTCAGAACGCTAAACATCACTGATAGTAACCAACCAGAAACGACAATTAACGGTAAATCAAAAATTTTAGCCGCTTCTAATAATTACTTAGGACTGGCAACAGATGAGCGGGTCATCACTAAAGCTAAAGAAGCGATAGATTATTATGGAACAGGTAGTGGGGGTTCTCGCTTAACGACTGGAAACTTACCAATTCATGGTCAACTTGAAAAGGAACTTGCTCGTTTCAAACAAACAGAAGCTTGCCTTTTATATTCCAGTGGTTATTTAGCAAACTTAGGGGTCATTAGTGGATTAAGCGATGATAATACCGTTATTTTTAGTGACGCGTTAAATCATGCAAGTATTATTGATGCTTGTCGTTTGAGTCGAGCAAAAGTAATCGTATACCAACATAATGATATGAATGATTTGGAAGAAAAGTTAGCCATGTATGCTAATACACCGAAAAAGATAATTGTAACAGACGGTGTCTTTAGCATGGATGGTAATCTCGCCCCACTAGATGTACTAAGTTTTTTAAAAGAAAAATATGATGCCTTACTCATAGTAGATGATGCACATGGCACAGGAGTGATTGGTGAACTTGGTCGGGGAAGTGCAAACTATTACAATACAGAGGTAGATGTTACAATTGGAACATTAAGTAAAGCCATAGGTAGTGAAGGTGGCTTCGTTTGCGCAAACAAAGACATTATTAACTATTTAATTCAAAAATCACGTCCCTTTATTTTCCAAACTGCACTTGCACCCGCCTCTGCTGCAGCAGCGCTAATGAGCATCCATATCATGCAAACAGAAGCAGGACGACAAAAGCGCTTATTAAAAATTGGAACAAGATTGAGAAAGAGCTTAAGTGAATTAGGATACCATGTAATCGATGGCATCACACCTATCATTCCCATTATTATAGGTAGTGCGAAGGAAGCTTCTGGTTACCAAAAACAATTAGACGACCATGGCGTATTTATCCCGGCAATCAGACCACCGACCGTACCTGCGCATACGAGTCGCTTGCGTTGTACCTTAATGGCGACACATACAGATGATCATCTAAATAAGATTATCGATGCATTTAAAAAAGTTAACCCTAAAGTTACAACTTAAAAATACACTATAGATGCCATAAGTAATCTACCTTCTTAATATGTTCACTGTAGGAAGGTAGATTAAACATGGCAACATATTACTATGTAAGTCATAAATAATCCTTTGATAAAATTCCTGGGGATTGTAGCAATGACTAGAAATAAACAAAGTGAAAATCACAAAAAGTGCCAAAATTTCTACCAACACTTTAATATACTTTGTGCTTACATCAAAGTTCACATAAAAAAACACTTCTTAGTGTAATCACTAAGAAGTGTTTTTTGAATTGTTTTAAGTTTAAAATTAACGTTTTGAGAATTGACCACGACGACGAGCTGAACGGAAACCTGGTTTCTTACGCTCTGTCATTCTTGAATCACGTGTTAAGAATCCTGCTGAACGGTATTCAGGATCTGCTTGTAATAATGCACGTGAAACACCGTGACGAATCGCTCCTGCTTGACCAGTAAATCCACCACCATTAACGTTTACTAAAACGTCATATGTTCCAACAGTATCTGTTGTTACTAATGGTTGGTTTAAAAGTAATAGTTGCGTTTCATACGGGAAATAATCTGCTGCATCACGATTGTTAACAATAACTTTACCAGTTCCTGGCACTAAACGTACGCGAGCAGTTGATGTTTTACGACGACCTGTTCCATAATATTGTACTTGTTCCAATGATTAAACCTCCCTTAATTATCCGCGAAGTTCGTAAACTTCTGGTTTTTGTCCTTGATGATTATGTTCTGAACCTTCATAAACGTGTAATTTCTTAGCCATTTGACGTCCTAAAGAACCTTTAGGTAACATTCCTTTAACAGCTAATTCAATCATTTTTTCTGAATAATGTTTACGCATTTCACCTGCATTACGCTCTTTAATTCCACCAGGGAATCCTGAGTGACGGTAATACATTTTGTTTTCTAATTTCGAACCTGTTAATTCAATTTTTTCAGCATTAATAACGATAATATGATCACCTGTGTCAACATGAGGTGTATATGTTGGTTTATGTTTACCACGTAAAATAGTAGCTACTTCACTTGCTAAACGTCCAAGACGCTCACCTTCTGCATCGACAACAAACCACTTGCGATCTACCGTATTTTCATTCGCCATGTAAGTTGTACGCATTTTTTTCCCTCCAAAGTATATTCCAATTTCCTTTTTGTTATATATCATCATAATCAGATTCCGGGGCCAATTATGGATTATAAACAATAACCAATCTACATAATACTATATTATCTCTTTATTTGTCAAGGTTTATCTTTTATCTTACTAGGTTATTTTAATAGTTTACTCGCCATAAATAAAGCCCTGACGAAGCTAGTGTTCGACCAACTGCTTGACGGTCTTTTTTATCAAATAACTTCGGTATATCTCCTGGTTTAAAGCGACCTCTGCCGACATCCAAAATAACACCCGCAATAATTCGCACCATTTGATATAAAAAGCCATTCCCTTTAAAAACGAGCTGAATTGTCTTATCATCTTCCAACATTTCTAAGCTGTTTAACTTTCTTATCTTATTCCCTTTAACAGTTGATTTAGCTGAAGAAAATGTTGTGAAATCATGTTCGCCAATAAAGTAGCGACAGGCTTCTTTCATTGCTTGGCGGTCTAATTTTCCATTATACTGATGCACGTATTTTCTTTTAAATACATTTGGCACTGATTCATTTAAAATAAAGTAACGATATTCTTTTTCTGTTGCGAGATATCTTGCATGAAAATCCGGTTCGTCCAGAGCAATGCGTTTCAATCACTTCACCGCGGCTAATATACTTAAGTGCTTTTTCAATTTCACCTTGAACAGTGCGCTTACCAGGTTGTCTTTGGTATCCTAAAAAATCAGAACCATCATATTTAACTGTACATTTCAACTTATACAACAGATGCACCTACTTCTATATGCCTTCATTTTATTGTCTAATAATTAATAAACCGATTGTCAGCAATATGAATAAGCCAAATATTAAATAATCTTTTAATGAAAATTTTAATTCTCTTAGCTTAGATCGACCTTCGCCGCCTTGGTAACCACGTGACTCCATTGCCATCGCGAGCTCTTCTGCCCGTTTAAATGCACTAACAAATAACGGAACGAGTAAAGGAACTATTGCTTTAACTCTTTCTTTAATTGGACCTGTTCTAAAATCAACACCTCTTGAAGCTTGAGCTTTTGATATTTTATCTGTTTCTTGCATTAGTGTGGGAATAAATCGTAATGATATTGACATCATCAACGCGAGTTCATGTACGGGAAATTTCACTTTATTTAAAGGATGCAATAACGCTTCAATAGCATCTGTTATTTCAATAGGTGTTGTTGTTAATGTTAAGAGCGACGTCATAAAAATTAACAATCCAAATCTAAGTGAAATCATCAATCCCTGCTTCACACCACCTGAGTAAATTTCAAAGGTGAAGATTTGATAAATCACTTCACCCTCTTTTGTGACAAAGAGGTGTAAAATAAACGTAAATAATATAAGGAACCAAACAGGTGTTAAACCTTTAATAACATAACGAATGGGTATTCGCGTATTAATTAAACTTATTAATACAAATGCTGAGAGTAGTCCATAACTTGCTGCGTTATTGGCAAAAAACACAATAATGACATAGAAAAAGATGACAATTATCTTTGATCTAGGATCTAATCTATGTATGAGTGAATTACCTGGAACATATTGACCTATAACCATTGAACCACCCATCATGCATAATCTCCTTTATATGTCTTTTGAATAAAGTCTGCAAGTTCATCGATTGATTTAACAGACACTTCGTTTTCTAATGAAAATTTTTTAAGGTAATTTTTTAAAAATAAAATAGATTCAGGGACATCTAAATTTACCTGTCTTAATTCATCAATTTTTAACAAAACGTCTTCTGGCTTACCTTCCATATATACTTCACCTTTATTCATGATAATAACATGATCAGCATATTTTAATGCATCTTCCATACTATGTGTGACTAAAATAGTCGTCACTTTTTCTGTTTGATGAAGCTCATAAAACATATTCATTATTTCTTTTTGTCCACGTGGATCTAATCCAGCTGTGGGCTCATCCAAAACAAACACTTCTGGTTTAGTCGCGAGTACACCTGCGATTGCAACACGGCGCATTTGTCCGCCACTCAGTTCAAAAGGAGAACGTTCCAGTAATTCTTCTGGCAAGCCAACTTTAGGAATGACTTCTTGAATCCTTTGATTAATCTCAGCTTCTGAAACACCAAAGTTCATCGGTCCAAATGCAATATCTTTGGCCACTGTTTCTTCAAATAATTGATGTTCAGGATATTGAAATACAGCTCCAACTTTACTTCTTAACAATTTAATATCTTTTTCTTTTTTTTCTTTTGTTAATGTAAATGATCCCACTTCTACAGTTCCTTCAGTTGGTATTGTTAATCCATTTAAATGTTGAATTAATGTCGATTTACCTGATCCTGTATGGCCAATAATTGCAACAAAAGAACCTGAGGGAATATGAAATGAAATATTACTTAATGCGCGATGTGAAAATGGTGAGCCTGCTTGATATGTGTAACCTACGTTTTTGAATGTAATATCCATAGTTCCTCCAATAATTCTTTGTCATTTAATGGTTCATTTTGTATGTCGATATTTCTTTCTTTTAATGCTTCAGTCAATGAAGTAATAAATGGAATATCTAATCCCATATTTTTCAATGCTGTTTTTTCAGTAAATAATTGTCTCGGCTCTGTGATTTTCCATATCTCACCCTTGTTTAAAACAATAACACGATCTGCTTGCGCAACTTCTTTTAAATCATGCGTAATTGTCACTAGTGAGAGCGATTCAGCCCCTCTCACCTCAGCTACAGTCGCCATAATTTCTGCACGACCTCGTGGATCTAGCATTACTGTTGCTTCATCTAAAATAAGTAAGCTTGGTGAAACTGCTAAAATACCTGCGATGGCAATGCGTTGTTTTTGTCCTCCTGATAAGCGATGAGGTTCGATTAAACGGTACTCTGTCATCTCGACAGCTTCAAGTGAACTTTGTATCCGTTCAATCATCAATTGACGCTCCATCCCTCTATTTTCCATTCCAAAAGCGATGTCATCTTGTACCGTTGCACCTACAAACTGGTTATCTGGATTTTGAAACACCATACCAACATCACGTCTGATATCCCAGACAGTTTCAGATGTTAATTTTATTCCATTAACATATATTTCGCCTTCATTAGGAAATAATAAACCATTTATTAATTTAGCGATTGTTGATTTACCAGATCCATTATGACCTATAATCGCAACCCATTCATCTTTTTCAATGATAAAAGAGCAGTTTTTCAATGCCCAAGGACTTTCTTCATTGTATCTAAAAGAAACATTATTAAATTCTACTAAAGGTGTATTCATAGCTTAGCCGACTCCCTCTGTAATCTTCATCCATCTCACATTATACACGAAAAAGCCCTTTGTTTTCTATAAAACACAAAAAGGGCTTGGATAACCTCTCGTTTACTTTGAGGTCATATCCCGCCCTTCTATACGTGTATGAATTAAATTATTTAAGTTTAGTTAGTTTCTTTTGCTAACTCTTCAACTAATTCAATAATAACCATATTAGCTCCGTCTCCACGGCGTGGTCCTAATTTCATAATACGTGTATAGCCACCTTGTCTTTCTAAGTGACTCTCAGATTCATTGTAGCGTTCAGCTATTTCACCAAACAACTTTTGTAAAACTGTTGTATCTTCTAAGTTTCTTTCATAAAGAACAGCTGAAGCTTGTCTACGAGCATGTAAATCTCCTCGCTTAGCTAATGTAATAAGCTTATCTACTACTTTTCGCACTTCTTTAGCTTTTTCTTCTGTTGTTTCAATACGTCCGTAAGCAATTACGTCTGTTGCTAAGTTACGAAGCAAAGCTGTACGGTTATCGGTTCTACGACCTAATTTTCTAGCCATGAGTCAACCCTCCTTTTTAACTGTGTAATGATTTATTAATCATCACTACGTAAGCTTAAATCAAGATCTGCTAATTTATTTTTAACTTCATCAAGTGATTTACGACCTAAGTTACGTACTTTCATCATATCGTCTTCTGTTTTTGTTGATAATTCTTGGACTGTATTAATACCAGCACGCTTCAAGCAATTATAAGACCTAACAGATAAATCTAATTCTTCGATTGTCATTTCCAATACTTTTTCTTTCTGGTCTTCTTCTTTTTCTACCATGATTTCTGCATGTTTAGCATCCTCAGTTAGTTCGATGAAGATATTAAGATGTTCTGTAAATACCTTGGCACCTAAAGAAATTGCTTCTTCAGGACGAATACTACCATCAGTAGTAACATCAATAGTAAGTTTATCAAAATTCGCATCTTGACCAACGCGTGTATCTTCTACTTGATAAGACACTCGTGAGACAGGTGTGAATATTGAATCAACTGGAATAACGCCAATCGGTTGATTTTCTTGCTTATTTGCTTCTGCTGTACGGTATCCACGTCCAGTTTCTGCATTAATCTTCATATATAAGCTACCATTTGTATTTAATGTTGCAATATGCAAATCAGGGTTAAGCACTTCAACATCACTATCATAAGTAATGTCTGCTGCTGTTACCGGACCTTCACCTTTAACATCAAGTTCAAGTGTTTTAGCTTCGTCTGAATAAATTTTAAGCGCTAATTTTTTTAAATTTAAAATGATTGTTGTAACATCTTCAACCACACCATCTACGGTTGTGAATTCATGCAATGCCCCTTCAATTTGAACTGAAGTAACTGCGGCACCAGGTAATGAAGACAACAGAATACGACGTAAAGAGTTACCGATAGTCGTTCCATATCCTCTTTCAAGTGGCTCAACTACAAATTTACCAAATGTAGCATCTTCACTAATTTCAACCGTTTCAATATTTGGTTTTTCAATTTCGATCATTCGTTAAGCCCTCCCTTTAAAACTAAAACGTCCGAATCCAAGTTAAATAAATTAACTTGGATTATAAGTAGTACGTTACGATTAGCCTACTTTGTAATTATCACTTGTTGTCTCGCATACTGTTTATAATTACGTTAATTTTATCGCATATCATAATGCACTAACATTACTTTACCGAATCCCAATAGAATTAACTTCTCATGGCTTTTTAACTATTATAGACAGAGTGACAAATCCATCGTGTTTGAATTACACGCGACGTCTTTTCGGTGGGCGACAACCGTTATGTGGAATAGGTGTTACGTCACGAATAGCCGTAATTTCAAGACCTGCCGCTTGTAATGAACGAATTGCTGCTTCACGACCAGCACCAGGACCTTTAACTGATACTTCTAATGTTTTCATACCAGTATCTAATGCAGATTTAGCTGCTGCTTCTGCTGCCATTTGAGCTGCAAATGGTGTTGATTTTCTTGAACCTTTAAAACCAAGTGCACCTGCAGAACTCCATCCAACTGCATTACCTTGCATATCTGTAATTGTAACTACTGTATTGTTAAATGTTGAATGAATATGAGCAATACCAGACTCTATTGTTCTTTTTACACGACGTTTACGTGGCGCGTTTGTTTTGTTTGCCATAGTTAATTAGACCCTCCTTTACTATTAAACTTTACGAGCTGAAACAACTTGACGTGGACCTTTACGAGTACGTGAGTTGTTTTTAGTTTTTTGTCCTCTTACCGGTAAATTACGACGGTGTCTCATTCCACGGTATGAACCAATTTCGGTTAATCTTTTAATGTTTAATGACACTTCACGACGAAGGTCACCTTCTACTGTATATGCTTCTATTGCTTGACGAATCTTACCAAGTTCATCTTCTGTTAAATCACGAACTCGAGTATCTTCAGAAACGCCTGCTTCAGCTAAAGCTTTTTGTGCACTGCTTTTTCCAACTCCATAAATTGAAGTTAGTGCAATGACAATACGCTTATCTCTAGGAATATCAATACCTGCTACTCTTGCCATAGATTAAACACACCTCCTTATATTATCCTTGTTTTTGTTTATGCTTAGGGTTTTCGCAAATAACCATTACGTTGCCTTTACGTCTAATAATTTTACACTTTTCACAAATCGGTTTTACTGATGCTCTTACTTTCATCATTTTACCTCCTTTAATACCGGAGTATTGTTATTTATAACGATAAGTGATACGACCTTTTGTTAAATCATATGGCGATAACTCAACCGTCACTTTATCTCCTGGTAATATGCGGATGAAATGCATACGAATTTTACCTGATACATGTGCTAAAATTGTATGTTCATTCTCAAGTTCTACTTTAAACATTGCATTGGGTAATGTTTCTAAAACAGTACCTTCTACTTCAATTACATCTTCTTTGGACATCTTATTGATCTCCCTTCTCTATTTCAGTTACAAGCTCACTTGCAATTTTTGCAACAGCAAATCGTAACTTTCCATTTGAGACACGGCTAGTCTCGAGTAGACTATCCCTTACCTCAGGAGAGATGCTTTCAAGTAATTCAATATGGTTTATATTTTTCTTCTTCGGTCTATCGTATTTTCACATAACGATCATCAACAATTTCAATAATGACAGCAAACTGACCACGTTCTCTCCCTTGTACAACTCGGACTAATTGTCCGATTTGTGGAACTTTATGATCTATTTCCAACGACTTCACCTACTCTTATTAATGGTTACATAAACACTAATTAATTACTTTAATTTTTGTTCGATTTCTACAAAGACATCATCGATATGTTGATCGCCATTAATTGGCATCAACACACCTTTTTCTTCATAAAAATCCAGTAAGGGTTGTGTTTGTTTAATGTTAATTTCTAAACGATTTTTTACCGTCTCTTCAGTATCATCTTCACGTTGCGATAATTCACTTCCATCTTTATCACAAACGCCATCTTCTTTAGGCGGGTTGTATAAAACATGGTATGTTGTACCACAAGTAGGACAAATACGTCGTCCTGTCAGTCGTTGTAACAATTTATCTTCTGGTACATCAATATGAATAACATGATCAATCTCTTTATCTAATTTACCAAGAATTTCTTCTAAAGCTTCTGCTTGAGGAATAGTTCTTGGAAAACCATCAAGCAAGAAACCTTTCTCACAATCAGGCATACTTAAACGTTCTTCAACGATTCCGTTTGTCACTTCATCTGGAACAAGTGCGCCTTCATCAAGATAACCTTTCGCCTTTTTACCTAATTCTGTACCTTCTTTAATAGCAAGACGAAACATGTCTCCTGTTGAAATATGAGGGATATTATGTTTTTCTTTAATTTTTTCTGCTTGTGTGCCTTTACCTGCGCCTGGCAAGCCCATTAAAATTAAATTCAAATTTTTCTCCTCACCTTCGTATCGATCAGATTATTTAATAAATCCTTTATAATGTCGCTGAACTAATTGGCCTTCTAGCTGTTTCATCGTTTGCAGTGCAACACCAACAACGATTAACAGGCTTGTTCCACCTATTTGTACTGCTGATGGTAAGTTAGCAAGTCCCCCTAAAAGTATAGGTAGAACTGAAACACCAGCTAAGAAAATTGAACCAACAAATGTTAAGCGATATAGTACACGTGTTAAATAACTTTCGGTATTATGACCTGGTCTAATCCCTGGTACATAACCACCTTGTTTTTGTAAGTTTTCTGCCATTTGTTCTGGATTAACTTGAACAAATGTATAGAAATACGTAAACGCAATAATCAAAGCAACATACAAGATCATACCAACTGGTTTAGTATAATCAAAGATTGTTTGAACCGTCGCTGCAAAACTATTACCTTCAAAGAATCCAGCAACTGTTTGCGGAGCAACAATAAACGCTATTGCAAAGATAACAGGAATAACACCTGCCGCGTTAACTTTTAACGGTAAGTGGGTTGAATGCCCACCCACTGGCGAACGATTAACAAGTGTTTTAGCATATTGGATCGGGATTTTACGTTCAGCTTGTTGAATATAAATAACTCCCACAACAACTGCTAAAATAACAAGTATAATTAGCAAAACAATAACAATGTTTATAAATAATTCTTCACCTGGATTCGAGAAATAATGCCCGAATAACTGACCAACTCCAGACGGTACTCCAGCAACAATCCCAGCGAAGATGATGATAGAAATACCATTTCCAACACCATTAGCTGTTATTTGCTCACCTAACCACATTAAAAATGCAGTTCCTGCAGTCAGAACAAGTGCAATCATTAATAAAGTAACAAAATTTGAATTTGCTATTAACTCGCCACCCGCCATCGCATTAAATCCGATAGACATTGCAATTCCTTGAACAAAAGCTAATATAATTGTTCCGTATCTAGTTACTTGAGCTAATTTTTTACGACCCATTTCTCCTTGACTCTTCCACTCTGTAAACTTTGGTACAACATCCATCTGCAATAATTGCATGATAATTGACGCTGTAATATAAGGCATTATTCCCATTGCTAATACAGAGAAGTTTTGCAATGCACCACCACCAAAGGTGTTCAAGAAGCCAAAGACGTTTTGAGTCGTATCCTCAGGCCCTGTTTCAAAGATTTGTTTTAAAACATCACTGTTAGTGAATGGCACTGGAATATGAGTTCCAATACGGAATATAACTAACATTAATAATGTAAAAACAATTTTTCTTCTAATATCTTCTACTTTAAGAAAATTAGATATCGTTCGGAACATTAAATCACCTCAGTGTTTCCGCCAGCTTTTTCGATTGCTTCAATTGCTGATGATGAGAACTTATTTGCTTTTACAGTTAACTTCTTATCAAGTGTACCTTTTCCAAGTACCTTAATTCCTGATTGCAATTTGCTCACAACACCTGCTTCAAGTAATTGTTCCGGCGTAATCTCAGTTCCATCCTCAAATTGATTAAGTGTTTCAATGTTTACAACAGTATAGTCTTTACGGTTAATATTAGTAAATCCACGTTTCGGTAAACGTTGGAAAAGTGGTGTTTGTCCACCTTCAAATCCTAAACGAGTTCCTCCACCAGTTCTAGCATTTTGACCTTTATGACCTTTTCCTGATGTTTTTCCAAAACCTGATGACATTCCACGACCAAGACGTTTACGTCTATGACGTGATCCCTCAGCTGATTTATAATCATGTAGTTTCATTTGCGAGCACCTCCTTCTTTATTGTTTCTGTCTATCTTATATTTCTTTAACTGTAACCATGTGTGATACAACATTTATCATACCACGTAATGAAGGTGAGTCTGAATGAACAACTGAACTGTTGATCTTTTTTAATCCTAAAGTTTTAGCTGTTTTCACTTGCTTCTCATTACGGCCAATTAAACTACGGTTGAGGGTTATTTCTAATTGTTTAGACATTTGTTTTATCCCCCTTTATCCTAAAAGTTCTTCTACAGTCTTCCCACGTAATTTAGCTACGTCTTCTGCTGTTTTAAGATTTTCTAGTCCTGTTAATGTTGCACGAATCATATTAACTGGGTTATTCGAACCAAGTGATTTCGTTAAGATATCACCAACACCTGCTAATTCTAATACCGCACGAACTGGTCCACCTGAAATAACTCCTGTACCTTCTGCTGCTGGTTTCATTAATACATTACCAGATCCGAAAATACCGTTAATTTCATGAGGAATTGTCGTTCCAACAATAGGAACTTTAATTAAATTTTTCTGAGCATCTTCAATTGCTTTTTTAATTGCTTCAGGTACTTCAAGTGCTTTTCCACTTCCAAAGCCTACATGACCGTTTTTATCTCCGACTACTACAATTGCTGCAAAGCGGAATCTTCTTCCACCCTTAACTACTTTAGCAACACGGTTAATAGTTACAACACGTTCTTCTAAGTCTAATTTGCTTCCATCAATACTCACTTAGTGGTTACCTCCTTTATATAATTAAAATTAAAACTCTAATCCAGCTTCGCGCGCGCCTTCTGCTACTGCTTTAACACGTCCATGATATAAGTATCCTCCACGGTCAAATACGACAGTTTCGATTCCTTTTTCTTTAGCACGATTAGCAATAAGCTCGCCGACTTTATTAGCAGCTTCGATATTAGCTGTTGATTCTAATTTTAAATCTTTATCTTGTGTAGATGCACTAACTAATGTCTCTCCTGCTTGATCGTCAATTAATTGTGCATATATATTTTTATTTGAACGATATACGTTTAAACGTGGACATTCTGCTGATCCAGAAATCTTTTTACGAACACGTTTATGAATTCTTTTACGTACATAGTTTTTACTAGGCTTTGTGATCATCTACAATCTACTCCTTTCAACCTTACTAAAAGCTAAAATTTACTTAGCTGTTTTACCTTCTTTACGACGTACTTGTTCACCTTTATAATGAATTCCTTTTCCTTTATAAGGCTCAGGCGGTCTAACTGCACGAATTATCGCTGAAATTGCACCGACGCGTTCTTTATCAATACCTTTAACAATAATTTGTGTGTTTTTAGGTACTTCAAACTCAATGTTTTCTTCTTTTTCAATTTCTACAGGGTGTGAATAACCAGCTCCGATAACAAGTTTGTTTCCTTGTAATGCAGCACGGTACCCAACTCCGATAATTTCAATTTCTTTTTGAAAACCAGTAGTAACACCGGTAATCATATTCCAAATTTGACTACGAGTTGTTCCATGGATAGAACGGTTCTCTTTTAAGTCATTCGGACGAACAACATTAATTTCTTTACCGTCAATGTTAATTTCCATTGCCGTATTTAAATCTTTTGTAAGCTCACCTTTAGGTCCTTTAACTGTAATCGTGTGACCAGTTAAACTAACATCTACACCTTCAGGGATCTCGATTGTTTTAAGTCCAATACGTGACATTCACTGCACCTCCTTGATTTCAATGTTACTTACCAAATGTAAGCTAGTACTTCTCCGCCAATAACTTGAGCGCGAGCTTCTTTATCTGATAAAACACCTTTAGACGTTGAAATGATTGCAGTTCCAAGACCATTTAAAACTCTTGGTACCTCATCTGCTTTAGCATATACACGTAAACCAGGTTTACTAATACGCTTTAAACCTCTAATTACTTGTTCATCATTGTTACCATATTTCATGAAAATACGAATAATATTTTGTTTATTGTCTTCTATAACTTCATAATTGCGTACATATCCTTCACGCTTTAGAATGTCAGCAATTTCTGTTTTCACTTTTGAAGCTGGAATATCTAACTTCTCATGACGTACAGTATTTGCGTTTCTTACACGTGTAAGCATATCAGCAATAGGATCTGTCATTACCATCTGGAATTTGACCCTTATGGGCAAGTTCTCTAAAGCAGATACGGCATAATTTGAATTTACGAATTACAGAATGTGGACGACCACAACGTTCACAACGTGTGTATTCACGTACTTTAAACTTTTGTGGGCGCTGTTGCTTTGCTATCATTGATTTTTTAGCCACAAATTTTCCTCCTTGTGATGCGCTTGACGCTTATTTTTGAAATGGCATACCTAACTGAGTTAAAAGTTCGCGAGCTTCTTCATCTGTTTTTGCTGTTGTAACTATTGAAATATCCATTCCTCTGATTTTACTAACTTTATCATAGTTAATTTCCGGGAAAATTAATTGCTCTTTAACACCTAATGTGTAGTTTCCACGACCATCAAATGCTTTGTTAGAAATACCACGAAAATCTCGAACACGTGGTAATGCTACGTGAATTAATTTTTGTAAAAATTCATACATACGCTCGCCACGTAATGTTACTTTTGTACCGATTGGCATTCCTTCTCTAAGACGGAAACCAGCGATAGACTTTTTAGCATAAGTGATTACAGGCTTCTGACCTGCAAGTTGTGATAACTCTTCTACTGCATTATCAAGTACTTTTGAGTTTTGAACCGCATCACCAACACCCATGTTGATAATGATTTTCTCAACCTTAGGTACTTCCATTATTGATTTATAACTGAATTTTTCCATCATTGATGGAGAAATATCTGTATTAAATTTTTCTTTTAATGAATTCATCTTTTCAATTTCCTCCTTTCGCTTTATTTATCTAAAGATTCACCAGATTTTTTAGCGATCCGGACTTTTTTTCCATCAATAATCTTGTATCCAACACGAGTTGGTTCCCCTGTTTTAGGGTCCATCGGCATAACATTAGAAACATGAATTGCTGCTTCTTGTGTTAAGATACCACCTTGTGGATTGTCCTGTGAAGGTTTAGCATGCTTTTTTACCATGTTAATACCTTCAACAAGAACGCGATCGTTCTTCGGATATGCTTCTAAAATCGTTCCTTCTTTACCACGATCTTTACCTGAGATGACTGTAACTTTATCTCCTTTTTTCACATGCATTAATAACGCACCTCCCGCAATGCTTTTCATATAATTCGTAATTATTTAATATAATTACAGTACTTCTGGAGCTAGAGATACGATTTTCATGAACTTAGCATCACGTAACTCTCTTGCAACTGGTCCAAATATACGTGTACCTCTTGGACTTTTATCTTCACGAATTAACACCGCAGCATTTTCGTCAAACGTAATATATGAACCGTCTTTACGACGTGCTCCTGTTTTACTTCGAACAATTACAGCTCTAGCAACTTCGCCTTTTTTGACAACGCCACCTGGTGTTGCATGTTGTACAGAACATACAATAACATCACCAATATTAGCACTCATCTTACCTGAACCACCAAGTACTTTGATCGCTTTAATTTCGCGCGCACCTGAGTTATCTGCAACTTTCAGTTTGGATTCTTGTTGTATCATATCAGCTTACCTCCTTCACTTGCTTTACTTTCTCTATCTAAAAACTTAAATAATTATAGCTTCTTCGACTACTTCAACCAGGCGGTAACGTTTTGATTTTGATAACGGACGCGTTTCTGCAATACGTACAATATCTCCAGTTTTAGCTTGGTTACTCTCATCATGTGCTTTCATTTTCTTAGAATGTTTTATACGTTTACCGTATAAATCATGAACTTTTGTAGTTTCAACAACTACTGTAATTGTTTTATCCATTTTATCTGAGACAACTCGACCTGTGTAGGCTTTTCTTTGATTACGTTCACTCATATTCGAGACTAACCCCCTCTACTTAATTGTTTATGCTTAATTCACGTTGGCGTTCAACTGTTTTTAAGCGAGCAATTGTTTTCTTTACTTGTTTAATTCTAGCTGTGTTTTCAAGTTGACCTGTTGCAAGCTGGAATCGTAAGTTAAATAGCTCTTCTTTCATTGTTTTAACATTATCTTCAATTTCGGCAGTGGTTAATTCTTTAATTTCATTAGCCTTCATTGATTTCACCACCAATTTCTTCACGTTTAACAAACTTAGTTTTTATAGGTAATTTATGGGCTGCAAGTCTAAGAGCTTCACGTGCTACCTCTTCTTCTACACCCGCGATTTCAAATAATACTTTACCAGGTTTAACTACAGCTACCCAGCCTTCTAGAGCACCTTTACCAGAACCCATACGAACTTCAAGGGGTTTAGCTGTGTAAGGTTTGTCTGGGAAAATTTTAATCCAAACTCTTCCTCCACGCTTCATGTAACGTGTCATTGCGATACGAGATGCCTCGATCTGACGACTTGTTATCCATGACGGCTCTAATGCTATTAATCCATAATCTCCAAAAGTTACTTCTGTTCCACCTTTAGCCTTACCTTTCATACGACCACGGTGTTGTCTACGATATTTTACACGTTTAGGCATTAACATAATGCACATCCCCCTTCCTTATTTTTTTGGTTTTGCTGGAAGGACTTCTCCACGGTAAATCCACACTTTAACGCCAAGCTTACCATAAGTTGTATCAGCTTCTGCATGTGCATAGTCAATATCTGCACGTAATGTGTGTAGTGGTACTGTCCCTTCGCTATAATGTTCTGCACGAGCAATATCTGCTCCGCCAAGACGTCCTGAAACTTGAGTTTTAATACCTTTTGCTCCAGCACGCATTGTACGTTGGATAGCTTGTTTTTGCGCACGACGGAATGAAATACGTCCTTCTAACTGACGAGCAATTCCTTCAGCTACCAATCTAGCGTCTAAGTCTACTTTTTTAATTTCTACGATATTAATATGAATTCTCTTACCTGTAAGATTATTCAATTCTTTACGTAAATTTTCTACTTCTGATCCACCCTTACCAATCACCATTCCTGGTTTGCCAGTGTGGATAGTTATATTAACACGCTTTGCTGCACGCTCAATTTCAATTGATGAAAGAGCTGCTGTTTCTAAACGTTTTTCTAAATACTCTCTGATTTTAATATCTTCATGAAGTAAATCTGCATAGTCTTTATCTGCATACCATTTTGATTCCCAGTCTTTAATAATACCTACTCTAAGACCTATCGGGTTTATCTTTTGACCCACTGACTATCCCTCCTTCTTTTCTGTCACAACTACTGTAATGTGACTTGTACGTTTGTTTATGCTGCTTGCTCTACCTTGTGCACGTGGACGAAAACGTTTCAGTGTTGCACCTTCGTCTACGTATACTTCTGATACGATTAAATTGTCTGGATCTAATTCGTAGTTATGCTCTGCGTTAGCAATTGCAGAATTTAAAACTTTTTCTACGATTGGTGACGCTCCGCGTTGTGTGTGACGTAAGATAGAAATTGCTTGTCCTACATCCTTGCCACGAATCAAATCTACAACTAAGCGCACTTTTCGAGGAGCAATACGAACAGATTTTACGACCGCTTTAGCTTGTTCCATGATGAGTGCCTCCTCTCAAATTATACTGTTTTCTTATCGATTCCTGAATGCCCTCTAAATGTACGTGTGGGAGCAAATTCACCTAATTTATGACCTACCATATCTTCTGTTATATAAACTGGAACATGTTTTCTTCCGTCATGAACAGCGATAGTGTGTTCAATGAATTCTGGGAAAATTGTTGAACGACGCGACCAAGTTTTTACAACTTTTTTGCTATTCGTTTTGTTTAACTCTTCAATTTTCTTCATTAGATGATCATCTGCAAAAGGTCCCTTTTTTAGACTACGACCCATGGATAGACCTCCCTTCTGTTAACTTTGTTTTATTTACTTCTTACGTTTACGAGCAATATATTTATTTGAAGCTTTATTAAGCGCACGTGTCTTGTAACCAAGAGTCTTTTTACCCCATGGCGACATTGGTGATGGACGACCAATTGGTGAACGTCCTTCCCCTCCACCGTGCGGGTGATCGATTGGGTTCATTGCAGAACCTCTAACTCCTGGACGTCTGTTTAACCAGCGTGAACGACCTGCCTTACCAATACGAATAAGTTCGTGTTCTTCGTTACCAACTTGACCAATTGTTGCACGGCATGTAGTTAAAATGTAACGAACTTCACCTGAAGCTAAACGTACTAATGTATATTTATCTTCACGTCCTAGAATCTGAGCTTCTGTTCCTGCTGAACGAGCTAATTGACCTCCACGACCTGGCTTTAATTCTACGTTATGAATAACTGTACCTACTGGAATATTTGCAAGTGGTAATGCGTTACCTACGTTGATATCAGCATCAGCACCTGATTCAATTTTATCATCAACTTTCAACCCTCTTGGAGCTAAAATATAACGTTTTTCACCATCAGCATAATTGATTAAAGCAATATTAGCAGTACGGTTTGGATCATACTCAATTGAAGCAACGCGTCCTGGTATGCCATCTTTCTCTCTTTTGAAATCAATTAGACGGTATTGACGTTTATGTCCACCACCTTGATTTCTCATTGTTTGTCTACCTTGGTTATTACGACCAGCACGTTTAGACAAACCTTTTGTTAAAGCTTTTTCTCTTGTGTTTGTAGTAATTTCTGAGAAGTCTGATCTCGACATATTTCTAGTACCATTAGTAGCACCTTTTACTTTTTTAATTGACATTTATTTCGCCTCCCTCGTTTTTAACTTATTAACTTTCGAAAAAGTCTAATTCTTTACTATCTTCGGATAGCTGCACAATAGCTTTTTTACGATCCGATCTATAACCAGCATGCTGACCCATACGCTTTAATTTACCTTTAATGTTCATTGTATTAACTTTAACAACTTTTACATTAAACGCTGATTCAACTGCCGTTTTAATTTCTGTTTTATTCGCTCTAGGATCTACTTCAAATGTATATTTTTTATCCATCATTAGATCTGCCGAATGTTCTGTAATTACAGGGCTTTTGATAACCTCACGTACTTTCATTATGCAAGCACCTCCCCTATAATTTCAGCTGCATCTTTTGTAAAAATAACTTTGTCATGAGCAACTAAGTCTGAAACATTTATGTTTTTAGCTGAAATCACTTTTACTTTTTGTAAGTTATTAGCAGAACGAATGACATTTTCATTTGTTTCTGACGTTACAATAAGTGCTTTTTCGCTAACTTTTAACGCTTCTAAAATTGTAACTATCTCTTTAGTTTTTGGTGCATCTAACTCTAATGCATCTAAAACGATTAAGTTTTCTTCTTGTACTTTAGCCGATAAAGCTGACTTTAATGCTAAGCGTCTAACTTTTTTAGGTAATTTGTACTTATAATTTCTTTCTGTTTGCGGACCGAATGTTACTCCTCCACCAACCCAAATAGGTGATCTACTTGAACCGTGACGAGCACGTCCTGTTCCTTTTTGACGCCATGGTTTACGTCCACCGCCACGAACTTCTGCTCTTGTTTTTACAGAATGTGTTCCTGAGCGTTTTGCAGAATTGTGCATTAAAATAGCTTCATGAATAACGTGCGTATTTGGTTCAATACCGAATACTGATTCTACTAATTCAATGTCACCTGATTCTGTACCATCTTGTTTAAATAGTGTTACTTTAGGCATGACATTTCCTCCCTTCATTATCTTTGATTAGTTGCCTTTAACTGCTTCTTGAATTTTAACAAGTGATTTTTTAGCACCTGGAATATTTCCTTTTACTAGGATTAAGTTGTTTTCAAGGTCTACTTTCGCAATTTCTAAGTTCTGAATTGTAACTTGTTCAGCACCCATTTGTCCAGGTAATGCTTTACCTTTGAACACACGACTTGCGTCTACAGATCCCATTGAACCGCCCGTTCTATGAAAACGTGAACCATGAGCCATTGGCCCTCTTGCGTAGTTGTGACGTTTAATTGACCCAGCAAATCCTTTACCTTTTGATGTGCCTGTTACGTCAACTTTATCTCCTACTTCAAAAGTTTCAACATTAATCTCTTGTCCTACTTCATAGCCATCTAGCTTGCTTGTACGGATCTCACGAACGTAGCGCTTAGGGGATGTGTTTGCTTTTTCAGCATGCCCTTTGTCCGCTTGATTGATACGTGATTTTCTTTCGTCGAAAAATCCAATTTGAACTGCTTCGTAACCATCATTTTCTATTGTTTTCTTTTGTAATACGACGTTTGGTTCAGCTTGTACTACTGTAACTGGAATAAGTTCTCCATTATCTAAAAAAAGTTGAGTCATGCCGATTTTACGTCCTAAGATTCCTTTCGTCATCCGTTACACCTCCTATTAGTGTTTATTATAATTTTATTTCAATATCAACACCTGACGGTAAGTCAAGTCTCATTAATGAGTCAACTGTCTGCGGCGTTGGGTTTAATATGTCGATTAAACGTTTATGTGTACGCATTTCAAATTGTTCGCGCGCATCTTTATAAACGTGAACTGATCTTAAAACTGTAAATATTTTTTTGTCAGTTGGTAACGGAATTGGACCTGATACTTCCGCTCCTGCTCTTTTCGCCGTGTTAACAATCTTCTCAGCAGATTGATCAAGAATTCCATGATCATA
>CAJDVE010000005.1_pt1 | contig 21901 bp, 17 predicted proteins | sample 7391271 | NCBI WGS metagenome assembly CAJDVE01 (sample SAMEA7055701, study PRJEB34461) | soil metagenome | biome: terrestrial ecosystem; feature: Peninsula; material: soil | place: Antarctica | collected 2016
GATGCGCCCGCGCTTAAACAAGCCGATATTGGAACTGCTATGGGAATAGTAGGTACTGAAGTGGCAAAAGATGCTTCCGATATAATCTTGACTGATGACAACTTTGCTACTATTGTTTCGGCTATTGAAGAGGGTAGGCGTATCTACGATAACATCTTGAAATCGATTCAGTTCCTGCTTTCAGCAAATGTGGGTGAGGTATTGGTTATTTTTATAGCCTCTATGTTTAATATCGGGAATCCTTTACTACCAATTCATATCCTTTGGATTAATTTAGTTACCGATAGCTTCCCCGCTTTGGCCCTGAGTGTTGATCCAGCCGAGAAAGATATAATGACACGAAACCCACGCGATGCAAAGAAAGGCTTTTTTACTAAAGGAATGACTTGGCGTATTGTTTATCAAGGAGCAACTATTGGCTTGATATCGCTTGTGGCTTACCTATTGGGTCGTCACGATGGTGGACAAGAATTGGGACAAACAATGACTTTTGCTGTGTTGGCCTTTTCTCAGTTATTTCATGTTCGCAATTTGCACTCAAACAGATTGTCTTCTTTTAGAACAAGTATATTCAAAAATAAAGCACTCATTGCAGGTATTCTCCTTTCAGCAGCCATGATGCTAGTGATACTTCTATACCCACCTTTTATGAAAGCATTTAAGTTGGTTGAAATGGATGCAGTGCACTGGCTGTATGTATTAGGGTTGTCTATAACCCCTGTTGTAGTAGTAGAGTTGTTTAAGCTGTTTAAGATTAATAGTTTTAAAGATGAGTATTGATCTTGAGGGTAATTGAAAACTGTGAGTAACTATAAAAGTGAGGATGTTTGAAAAAGCATTCTCGCTTATTACTTATAAGGAGCTATTTCCTAATCAGCAGTACAGTTCAGTGCTCATTTCTTTTGTTATTTCCTTTTCCGCCCTTCTACTTTATCAATTGAACTGTAATATTAACCCATATAATTCACGTTTTTAGCTTTACGTAGATGCTAGGCCTCGAACTCCGCCGATATAGGGCACTATTTCAGGAGTTTGGAACAAAGCAGATGCGTGTATTTCGACAGGCTCAACAACCAGATAAAAGCGAACATAGCCCAAAAGTGAGTATTCAGATTAAAGTAAAAACAATTATTACATTATTGATAATAAGCTATATAACGTATACATATTTGAAACGTGATGAATAATGCAGGTTAAGTGTTCTCGGTATCCGTTTACTCCAATTGCAAATGAAAATAGTTATGAACAGCTATTCATTAGCTCTATTTGCAAAATGTTTTATGCGTTTTTGCTAGGCTGTTACTATCAATGATATTAATTATTGGTGAAGTTGTACTGTCATCACTCAAATTGTACCGTAGGTTCAGTTGTATTGCATTTGCAGCGTTTGCTGGCCTGCTCGGGTCACGTTTCATTGCGTTTGCAATGTCTATTCACTTACTCGGGTTGTATATCATTGCGTTTGCAAAGTGTGTTATTGTTGAGTAATATGAGCAGTAATTTATTTCGGTGAGAGTGGTCACATATCTTTTATAGTAATTTCTTTTTGCATTATGAGTGAGCTATGAGTACTTGTTGATAAACTCATCTGTCATTCTGCTAGCTTGTTTGTAACCATGCCATTTACGCACTTTATTATTGATAGTTGAAAGGTATATAGTGTTTGGAGTTTGCTGTGAAGTGATAGATGGGTGTAGGTTTAAACAAAAAAAGTGTCCAAAAATAAATTTGGACACTTTTTGATTATATATAAAAGTAATTCAACTAATATTGTTTAGTTGCGTCTTTCGGGTCTTTCTAATAAAACTTTACGTGAAAGTTTGAATTTACCAGAACGTGGGTCAACATCAATTAGTTTAACTGCTATTTTATCACCTTCTTTAAATCCTGCATCTTCAATATTCTCAATGCGTTCCCATGCAATCTCAGAAATATGAAGTAAGCCATCCTTACCTGGAAGGAACTCGCAAAACAGACCATAAGGCATAACCGATCTTACTGTAGCCTCATACTCTTCGTTAACTTCAGGAATTGATACAATTCCTTTAATTATGTTCATTGCTGCATCGATAATCGATTTGCTTGATGCAGACACTTGAATGTGTCCGTGGCCATCTGTTTCTTCGATTGTGATTGTAGCTCCGGTTTCTTCTTGTATTCCTTGAATAATTTTACCACCAGGTCCAATAACAGATCCTATCAAGTCTTTCGGAATATCCATAGTTTCGATACGAGGAGCATGTTCTTTAAAGTCAGCTCTTGGTTCTGCTATAGTTTCCAACATCTTGCCTAAAATATGTAATCTTCCTTCGCGAGCTTGTGTAAGCGCTTGCTCTAGAATTTCATATGATAAACCATCTACTTTAATATCCATTTGAGCAGCTGTGATACCATCTTTAGTTCCACAAACTTTAAAGTCCATGTCGCCCAAGTGGTCTTCGTCGCCTAATATATCTGAAAGTACTGCAAAGTTTTGGCCTTTGTTTTCAGAAATCAAACCCATAGCGATACCCGAAACTGGTTTCTTAATTTGTACACCAGCATCCATTAACGCAAGTGTAGAAGCACATACTGTAGCCATAGACGATGAACCATTTGATTCAAGAATGTCTGAAACTATACGTATTACATATGGATAGTTGTCAGGCAACTGTCCTTTTAGGGCGCGATGTGCCAAGTTTCCGTGTCCTATTTCTCTACGGCCTGTACCACGATGTGCTCTAGCATCACCAGTAGAGAATGGAGGGAAGTTGTAGTGAAGCAAGAAACGCTCTTTACCTCTGTTTAGAACATCGTCTACAATTTTCTCATCCAATTTAGTTCCTAAAGTAACGGTTGTAAGTGCTTGAGTTTCTCCACGTGTAAAAACAGCAGAGCCGTGTGGACCTGCCAAGTAATCAACCTCCGACCAGATTGGGCGAATTTCAGTAGTAGCTCTTCCATCTAATCTTTTACCCTCGTCTAAGATAGAGCGACGCATAGCCTCTTTCTCTACTTCATGGTAGTATTTGCTTATTAAAGGAGATTTTTCGTTGCGTTCATCCTCGTCTTCAATAGACGCTAAATAATCTTCCTTTACAGCCTTGAAAGATGCAATTCTTTCGTGCTTGTTAGGATTTTGAGCTGTAGCTACTTCATAAGCTTTTTGGTAACATTTGTCCCAAATATCTTTGCTAAGCTCTTCATCTACTTCTTCGTGTTTATATTCACGTTTCTCTACAGTGTTGCAAGCTTCCATCAGTTTGATTTGTGCTTCACACTGACTTTTTATTGCTTCGTGAGCAATTTTGATAGCACCCAAAAATTCAGCTTCGCTTACCTCGTCCATTTCTCCCTCTACCATCATCACATTGTCAAGGGTAGCACCTACCATAATGTCCATGTCGGCTTTTTCATTTTGTGAAAAAGTAGGGTTTACAACAAATTTTCCATCAATGCGCGAAACACGTGCTTCAGATATTGGTCCATTGAAAGGAATATCAGAAACAGCTAAGGCGGCTGAAGCTGCCAAACCTGCTAATGCATCGGGCATATCTTCACCGTCTGAAGAATATAGTGTAACGTTTACAAAAACATCAGCGTGATAGTTATCAGGAAATAGAGGGCGTAGAACCCTGTCAATAAGTCTGCTTGTTAGTATTTCATGTTCAGAAGGTCTGCCCTCTCTTTTCATGAATCCGCCTGGATATCTACCAAATGCGGAGAACTTCTCTCTGTACTCAACCTGTAAAGGCATAAAATCAACACCAGGGCTTGCCTCTTTAGCGGCAGTAACAGTAGCCAAAATCATGGTGTTTCCCATTTTTAGGGTTACAGCACCATCGGCTTGTTTTGCCAACTTCCCTGTTTCGAGCGTAATAGTGCGGCCATCTGCCAACGTTATGCTCTGAACAATTGGATTAATCATAAGTTTTATTGTTTTATTTATATCTAATAATTAGACAAAGTTACATATTAATTTCAACTTTAATGTCTTATTAGGTAATAATATAAGGTGCAATAATAGAAATATAGCCGTGAGATAGTAAAGTTTTTTGGTAGTTGTTGATAGTTTCTATCTATGTATGCGAAAAAATGTATAAATTTGCACCTTCTATTAAAAACACTATACTTTATATAAATTGATATGAATAAGATAATTTCATCAACACTTTTTCTGTTGGTAGCATCAATGCTACTTTTGTCTTCGTGCAACTCTAAAGGGAAAACTTTTAGCATAAACGGAGAAATTACTTCGGCCAATGGACAGGTTCTATACCTTGAACATAGAGGCTTGGGCGGACTTGAACTTTTAGATTCTGTTGAATTGAAAGAGAGTGGAAAATTTGCTTTTAAACAAAAGGCTCCTAGTAATCCTGAGTTTTATCAATTAAGACTAGGAGAGCAGATAGCTATATTTGCAGTTGATTCTGTTGAAACACTGAAGCTAACTGCAGATGGTGACGACTTGTACAATTCTTACAAAATAGAGCCTTCGTTGCTTAATGAGCAGATAAAAAGGATAGTAAATATGCAGCATGATACCAAAACAAGCATCTCTAGCTTGATGTTGCAGCACGAAAACAATGAAGTTGATGATGTGGCTTATTTGGAGGGAGTAGACTCTGTGCTATCGGTATACAAAGAATTTGCTATCGATCTTATTTTGGGCAACCCATCTAGTGCGGCTGCCTACTATGCGGTTTTTCAAAAGATAGACGACTACATGATTTTTGATCCGTACGACAAGAAAGACTATCCTATGTTTGGAGCAGTTGCTACATCGTGGAACAGGTTTTACCCCGAAGCTCAACGCACCAAGCACTTATACGAGTTTACAATGAATGCCCTACGTATTCGTAAGCAACAAGAAAAGCAGAACGAACTATATGATAATATAACAGTTACAGAATCTCAGTTGCCCGATGTTTCGCTCTCAAATGTAAAGGGGCAAACAATTAGCCTATCATCTTTTAAAGGCAATTATGTTTTGCTCGATTTTACCGCATATAAATCTGACTTTTCTTTACAACACAACGAGACTATAAAAAAAGTTTATAACAAATATAATTCTAGAGGTCTGGTTGTGTATCAAATATCGTTTGATTCTGATGCGCATTTTTGGAAAAACGTATCTATTGAACTACCTTGGACAACAGTATATGAACCCCTGTCTATTTACTCAGATTTGTTGAAAGTTTATAATGTTAGAGAGTTGCCAACTGCTTACATTTTAAATAAAGAGGGCGACTTAATAAAAAGAGTAGAGGATTTTGATAAGTTGGATGAGTATATTGGGCAAATACTTTAGATTCAGTGCAAATAGTTTGGGTATAAATTAAGAAATTATTATCTTTGTACACAAATAGAAGTAATAGAAGAAATTCTGGTCCGCAGGAAACCAACTGGCCAGAATTTCTTTTCTTACTTCTTGTCTTGTTTGTACATGAACAAACTTATTACAATTTAATTAAAAGATCTAATTATGTCAATCACCTATATGACCGAAGATGGTTATAACAAACTCAAAGAAGAGATAGCACATCTCGAATCTGTTGAAAGACCTAAAATTTCGCAGCAAATTGGAGAGGCGAGAGATAAAGGCGATTTGTCTGAAAATGCTGAGTACGATGCTGCAAAAGAAGCACAGGGTATGTTGGAGGCTAAAATATCTCAACTTAAAACTGTGATGGCTACAGCTAGGCTTATTGATGAAAAAGCAATTGGCATAGAGACAGTTAAGATAATGAATCGTGTAACGATGAAGAATCTAAAAACCGATAAACTAATGACCTATACTTTAGTTTCTGAAACAGAAGCAGATTTTAAGCAAGGTAAAATAGCAGTTAATACTCCTATTGGGCAAGGCTTGATGGGGAAAAAGGTCGGAGATGTAGTTGATATTACAATTCCATCCGGAATCTTAAGTGTCGAGATTATTGAAATAGCGATTTAAGAGACGTTTCAACTTAAACTTAATCAAAAAAAACTATTGAGATATGGCTACCATTTTTACAAAAATAGTGAAGGGTGAAATACCATCTTATAAAATTTTTGAGAACGAGCATTTCTATGCCTTTCTCGATATAAGCCCTATGACCAAAGGTCACACATTGGTAATCCCTAAGAAAGAGGTAGACTATTTGTTTGATATAGATGACGCAATGCTTTCGGAGATGATTGTGTTGTCTAAAAAAATTGCCAAGGCAATTGAAAAAGCAATTGAGTGTACTAGAGTGGGGCTCATGGTAGTGGGTTTAGAGGTTCCTCACGCACATATCCACTTAATACCTATACAAAACGAGGGCGATATGAACCTGTCTAACAAGCGCCTTCAATTGTCTAAAGAGGAGTTTGATAATGTAGCAGCTAATATAGTTAGCTACTTGTAAGAATATATATAGCGATAAACAAAAACGGTGAATTCTGTAAAAAGAATTCACCGTTTTTGTTGTGTCCAATAATTAATGTCGATTAGGACACATTATTCATCTACGCAAAGCTAAAAAAGTGAGTATTGCTACTTTAAACCTTTCTTATTCTTACCCCTCTGACAAAATGGCACTCTCCTTTTTCTAGTATAAGATCGGCCCTGAAACGAGTAGGTAGAATATTTTGTTCTAAGTTGGGCAAATTGATGTCGTCCCAAACTTGCGTGGCAAACTCAATACTTTCCTCTTCGGATAAATCAACATGTTGGTGGAAATACGAGTCGGGGTTGAGGAATGCAGTCTTTTGCAGTGTGAAAAATCTCTCAATAAACCATTGGCGTAAGTCTTTGTTACGGGCATCTACATATATAGAGAAATCGAAAAAATCTGATACAAACACCCGTTTCTTACGTCTGTCTTTTGCGCTTTTTGATACTTGCAATACATTTATACCTTCTACAATTAAAATGTCAGGATGTTTAATTTCCTGTATTTCATTGGGCATTACATCATAATAGAGATGCGAATATACTGGAGCAGTTAATAATTGTCGGCCAGATTTTGCCGCCGATAGAAAAGCAATCAATCTTTTTGCATCGTAGCTCTCAGGAAAACCTTTACGGTTTAAAATGCCACGTTCTGTTAGTTCTGCATTAGAATACAGAAAACCATCGGTTGTAACTAATTCCACATTTAGTTTTTCGGGAGTAAGTGATAACAACTTCTGTAAAACCCTTGCTGTGGTACTTTTACCAGCAGCTACACTTCCTGCAATTCCAATAATGTAGGGAACCCTATAACTTGTATTGTCGAAAAACTCATCAAGCTCGTTGTGCAATCTACGATAGTGTGTGATGTGTATTTGCAATAGGCGAAGTAGAGGAATATACACTTCCTCCATCTCTTCCAGTGTAAGTGGTTCATTCAAACCCTTTAGTTTGGTGAGATCTATATCTGATATTGGGAACATAGGATGCTCATCGAGCTTGCTCCATTCATCTCTTGTGAAACTTCTGAAAGGTGAATAAGTTGCCTTGTAAGGAGCTTTTTTCATTTAGGGATTGTATTTGTGGTTGTTTAATATTCGACAAAGTTAAAATCTTTGTTTATAACTACCATGTATTATTGAAATAAAAAAACCCGATGGTCTTTTATATCCATCGGGTTTTTGCATCAATCTAAATCTTTTTCTATAAAAGACTCTTATTCTGGCTTGGCTAAACCTTCATAGTTGCGTTTTATAAATTCATTTAGGGCTTTACCTTTAAGCATTCCGTTTGCAAGTAAGGCAAGATCAATTAATTGGTGCAGTGTATTGTTTTCTACTGCATATTGTTGAAGCTCCTCTTTCTCTTTCGATTCGGTTACGCTAATCATTTCAGCTATAATTGGGTGGTCTACATTAAGAGCCACTTGGTATGTGTCGGGCATTTCGCCATAAAAAGCCATACCTGGTTGCATTTGCGACATTTCTTTCATTCTTCTCGAGAATTCATTCTGAATGATTTGGATAGGCCTTCCTTCTTTGCCAAGCGCTTTGTAGTCTACCATAAATTCTGTTTTCTCAATTTTTGGTAACTGCGATTTTACTACTTCTTCAATATTTTCTTTTTGCTTATCGGTTAAGTCAACTTTTATTGGCTCTTCTTTTACAATAATGTTTTCAGCAGTATCGCTATCTACTCTAATGAAACGGCTTTTCTCAAGTTTTTGCTCCAATAGTCCCACCCAGTGTGTGTCAAGTTGTCCATCCATTAATAGCACATCGTAACCTTTTTCTTTTGCACCATCTATAAATGCAAATTGGTCATCCTTATTGCTTGCATACAAATAGGTTATATTGCCATCTTTGTCTGTTTGGTTCTCCTCTATAAGGGTTTTGTACTCATCAAGTGTGAAATGCTTTCCATCAATGTTTTTGACTAGTGTAAACTTTTCAGCTCTTTCGTAGAATCTTTCGTCGGTAAGCATTCCGTATTCAATAAATAGCTTTAAGCTCTCCCATTTATCTTCAAACTCATTGCGGTCTTGTTTGTATATCTCCTCTAATCTATCGGCTACTTTTTTGCTAATATGATTCGATATTTTCTTTACATTGTGATCGCTTTGTAGGTACGACCTTGAAACATTGAGAGGAATATCTGGCGAGTCGATTACACCATGTAATAGTGTCAAAAACTCTGGAACAATACCCTCTACAGAGTCCGTTACGAAAACTTGATTGCTATATAGTTGTATTTTGTTTCGTTGTAAATCTATATTGCTTTTAATGAGAGGGAAGTATAAGATACCTGTCAAGTTAAATGGATAGTCAACATTTAGGTGAATCCAGAACAGAGGCTCATCGCTCATTGGGTATAGTTCTCTGTAAAAACTGAGATAATCTTCGTCTTTCAGCTCATTAGGTCTGCGCGTCCAAGCGGGGGCGGTGTTGTTTATTACATTATCTTCGTCTGTTTCTACACTCTTACCATCTTTCCATTCTTGTTTTTTGCCAAAAACAATGGGTATAGGCAAGAACTTACAATACTTGTTGAGTAATGAAGTTATTTTATCTTTTTGTAAAAACTCTTTGTTCTCATCGTCAATATGAAGAACAATATCTGTACCACGCGTTTCTTTCTCTATTTTTTCGATAGTGTATTCTGGCGAACCATCACAAGACCACTTCACAGCTTCTGCATCGTCTTTATACGATAGTGTTTTTATCTCTACTTTCTTGGCAACCATAAAGGCAGAATAAAAACCTAACCCAAAGTGTCCGATTATTGCGTTGGAGTTGTCTTTATATTTATCCAAGAAGTCGTTTGCCGACGAAAGGGCAATTTCATTGATATACATGTCAATCTCCTCGGCAGTCATACCTATTCCTCTATCAGAAATTGTGAGTGTGCCAGCTTCCTCGTCTATAGATACATGAACCGAAATATCGCCCAGCTCTCCTTTAAAGTCACCCACCGAAGAGATGGTTTTTAGTTTTTGTGTAGCATCTACAGCATTTGATACTAATTCTCGTAGAAATATTTCGTGATCGCTGTACAGAAACTTTTTTATAATGGGGAATATATTATCTGTAGTAACCCCTATTCTTCCTTTTTTTGTCATATCTTTTTATATTATGTGTTGTTTATACTATAATAGTACATGCAAAAAAGGTGCCAAATTATTTTGACAGTTAAACAATTCCTTGCAAATGTTGTTTCTAGCATTTATATCATCTATAAATAACTATAGAAATACTTTCTTATTTCTTGATAAGACCAAAAAACAGTTGTTATTATATGGCTATATGCTTCTGTGTATATGTGTATAGATATTATCAATGAAGGTTTTTGTTGGTAAAAAGTATGATATGTGCATTTCTATTAACTGACAATCAATAGTTTAGTAGTTTAACATATTCATATAACATCCTTTAACTGATTATATTTGCTTTTCTCTATTATTGTGAAAGTTAAAATGCTTATCTTTGTTTGTATTAAGTGATAAAGTATTACACAATCACATTCGCTTAAAATAAAAAGAACACAATTATGAAAGAAAACAATTTATTTGAAAACAACCTACTCAGTTTGCAAGACAATATGCTTAATTTTGCATTGTCGCTTACTACTGACAGAGAGGCAGCAAAAGATTTGTTACAAGAAACAACCCTAAGAGTTTTAGACAATAAAGAAAAGTATTACGAAAATGTAAACTTTAAAGGTTGGGTGTTTACAATTATGCACAATATATTTGTAAACAATTATCGTAAAATTGTGAGAAGTCAAACCATCATCGATAGAACAGAGAATTTGTATCACTTAAATCTTCCACAAGATTCAGGTTTTGATACACCCGATGGTGCATACACTATTAAAGAGATTAATAAAGCTATCAACAGTTTTACAGATGAATATAAAGTGCCATTTTCAATGCACGTATCAGGATACAAATACGAAGAGATAGCTCAACACTTAGGGCTTCCAATTGGAACTGTGAAAAGTAGAATATTTTTCGCAAGAAAAAGATTGCAAGCTATGCTAAAAGACTTCAGACATTATTCTGAATAATCTTTGAAATATCAACATATTAAAATATAAATAAAAAAAAGAGGATTCTCACAATGAGATTCCTCTTTTTTTTGCTTCAGTAGCTACTGTTTATTATGAAGTGCTATATATAGTTAGTTAAATATTAGCTCTTCTTTTTGGGTATTGAAAACCTTCTAGGGTTCTTCACTTTTTGTTTCAGTAAGGCAATTTCTAAAACATCTTTTATGTCTTTTACATAATGAAACTTCAAACCTTTTAGGTAACTATCTTTTATCTCACCAACATTTTTCTTGTTCTCATCGCAAAGTATTATCTCTTTAATACCTGCTCGTTTTGCTGCAAGTATCTTTTCGCGTATGCCTCCAACTGGTAATACTTTACCTCTTAGGGTTATTTCGCCAGTCATTGCAAGGTTGCTTTTTACTTTTCGCTGTGTTATAGCCGACACCATTGAGGTAATCATTGTAATACCAGCCGATGGACCATCCTTTGGTATTGCACCTTCGGGCACATGGAGATGAATATTCCAATGTTGGAATATTTCGGGGTTGATGTCTAACTCTTCGGCATGCGATTGTATATACTCTTTTGCCAACATGGCAGACTCTTTCATTACATCGCCTAAATTACCTGTCAAAGTAAGCTTTTCACCTTTGCCACGACTCAAAGAAGTTTCTACAAGCAAAATTTCACCTCCAACCGATGTCCAAGCCAATCCAGTAACTACTCCTGCATATTCGTTGCCTTGGTATTTGTCTTTGCTGTACTCTTCAACACCTAAATATTCGTGCAGGTCTTCTATTTTTAAAGATACAGGATATGCTTCTTCTCCAGCTATTCTGCGAGCAACCTTACGCAATACTTTTGCTATTTGCTTGTTTAGTTCGCGCACTCCCGATTCTCTGGTGTAACTCTCAATAATTTTGGCTAAAGTATCTTTGGGTATTGTAAACTGCGATTTCTTAATACCATGATTGTCTAGCTCCTTAGGAAGTAGGTGACGTTTGGCTATTTCCACTTTCTCTTCTAATATATACCCACCCACATTTATTAACTCCATTCTATCGAGTAGGGGTTGAGAAATAGTGTTAAGGTTATTGGCTGTGGCAATAAACAACACTTTCGACAAGTCGTAGTTGATAGACAAGTAGTTGTCCAAGAAAGAGTCGTTTTGTTCAGGGTCAAGCACCTCTAGCAATGCCGAAGATGGGTCGCCTTTAAAGTCAGAGCCAATTTTATCTATTTCGTCTAATACAAACACAGGGTTTGAAGATCCAGATTTTTGTATGTTTTGGATAATCTTCCCTGGCATAGCACCAATATAGGTGCGACGATGACCTCGAATTTCAGATTCATCGTGTAATCCTCCCAACGAAGCTCTAATATACTTTCTGTCTAAAGCTTGGGCAATAGACTTACCTAGCGATGTTTTCCCAACTCCAGGAGGTCCGTGTAGGCAAATGATAGGGGCTTTTAAGTCGCCCTTTAGTTTCAACACTGCCAAATGCTCAATAATACGATCTTTTACCTTTTCCATTCCAAAATGGTCACGGTCTAATGTTTCTTGAGCGTTTTTTAAATTAAAGTTATCATCAGTGTATTCGTTCCAAGGTAGTTCTAGTATTGTTTGCAAATAACCATACTGAACGGAGTAGTCTGGCGACTGTGGATTCAGACGCTCAAGTTTGCTTATCTCCTTCTCAAATGTTTTAGCTACCTCTTTGCTCCATTTTTTGTCTTTAGCTTTTTCTTTAAACTCATCAATTTCTATCTGCTGAGTATTACCACCACCCAATTCTTCTTGAATAGTACGTATTTGTTGTTGCAGGTAATACTCTTTTTGTTGCTGGTTGAGGTCTTCGCGTGTTTTCATCTGAATACTCATCTTCAGTTCCAGCACTTGCATCTCTCTGCTTAATATGGTCAACAACTGTATAGCTCTTTGCTTCTCCTCGTCAATATTTAGCAACTCTTGTTTTTCTTTGCTGTCTATTGGCAAGTTGGTAGCACTGTAACTAACAAGCATTTTAGAGAACGACTTGCTATTGAGCGTTTGAATAAGTTCTTTTGGTGGCTCGCCTAGCATGTTAAGCATTTGAATCATGCTATCGCGTATAGAACCAAGTATAGCATCATACTCTTTGTCTTTTTTCTTGGTTGGTATACTCTCTTTCAACTTATACTTAGCCTTAAAGAAGGGTTCAGTTTGGGTCATTTCAGACCACTCGAATCGTTGTTTAGCTTGTACAATAAGGCTGAAGTTGTTTTCAGAGAGCTCAATAACTCTCAGTACTTCGGCAATAACACCAACTTTATATAAATCTTCTTGTTGAGGATCTTCATCGTCTGTGTCTTTTTGGCAGACCATCCCAATATATTTGATTTTTTTGCCAAGAGATTTCACCAGTTTTATAGATTTCTCTCTTCCTACTGCTATTGGTAAACTTGAACCAGGAAAAACCACGGTGTTTCTTAGCGGCAGTATTGGCAACTCATCTTGAAGTAAATCTGTGTCTATATCGAGGTTACCCTCCATAAAATCCCCCGCAATAAATGATATTACGTTTGGGTCATTATCTTGTAAGGCAAACCTATGTAGTTTTGTTTCAGGCATATTTTTTCAATCTTGTGTTTAATTCAACCTCTTTATTTTATGTTGTTATGTGTAGAGGTTCCTCTATTAACGGAAAATTAGCTATGTTTGTTTTGAATATATAATTATGTATCCACTTTTGGGTTACATATCATTATCTTCCATATTGTTATTGTCCAAATTTCGTGCCAAACTATTAGTTAAGCCTGTTTTATGTCAAATAATTTTTTTAGATTCAAACAATTCACTGTTTATCAAGACCATTGTGCCATGAAGGTTGGCACAGATGGAGTACTTTTAGGTGCTTGGTCGGAGCTGTCTGTTTGTAGCAATGTTTTGGATATTGGCACAGGTACTGGGCTGATTGCACTAATGATTGCTCAGCGAAACGCAAAAGCTTCTATTGATGCTATAGATATAGACGAGGGTTGTATATTGCAGGCAAAGCAAAATATAATTCAATCGCCTTTTGCACATCGTGTTTGTGTGCAACAATATTCTTTTCGAGACTTTGTTCAACAGATAGATAAAAAGTATGATTTAATTATTTCAAACCCTCCCTATTTTCAAAATGCTCTTAAGCCACCAAGTTTGTCTCGTAGTTATGCAAGGCATACCGACACACTCTCTTTCTACGAAATTATCTCCGAAGGTGTATCTCTGCTTACAGAGAATGGACGTATTGCACTAATTCTTCCTCACGAATTTAAACAAGCCATTTTGACACATGCCGCAACAGTAAATCTTTTTGCACATAGAATTACTAATGTTTTTCCGCTTTGTCATAAACCCGCGAAGCGTTTATTGATAGAGTTTGGGAGGCAGGAAGTAGCGTGCGTTGAAGATAATTTAATAATAGAACGGGGTCGGCATCAATACACCGATGAGTTTAAAGCGTTGACAGTGGATTTTTATCTTGACAAATAAAAGATGTGTGCTGTTTTGACTTTTTTTTCTTTAGTTCTTTTTTTTAATAAAGATAGTATTGTGTGATGGAGACTTTATAAATTACTTTTTTTCATTTGTATTTTAAGATGTTGTTTCATTTAATTGTTATCTTTGTTTTAGCTCAGTTTATAAGCTTACAATTTAAAAGTGAAATGAAATATGAAAAAAATAAATTACACCCTACTGCTTTTATTAGCAGTGTTGTTTTCTACACCTGTATTGGCCACAGACACAATACGTGTGAAGCAAACCAAAATACCTATCTTAATTGAGAGAGAAGACAATGTGCTGTTTTATTTTCGCATTGATGCTACAGAGTCGGAAATGTTGAACGAGTTGGTATTTAAAATATCAGATGATACAAACTTGGATGAAATTGAGGCTATAAAACTCTACTATAGTGGAACTGAATCGGTGCAACGCGAAAATGAAATCTACTTTGCTCCAGTTGAGTATATTACAAGTCATGCAGGAGGGAATACGCTGAAGGCAAACTCTTCTTATTCTATCAAAGTTGTAGAGCAGAGAAAACCAAGTACAGAAGTTACTCTATCGCCCAATTATAAACTATTTCCTGGTATCAACTACTTTTGGATAAGTCTGCAAATGAAACCATCCACCTCTACTTTATCGAAAGTAGATATAGAATTGCTATCAGCAAAATTGGATTATAAAGACGCTCCATTACTATTTAACACCGAGCGTGCACCTCACAGAATGGGTGTAGGTGTTAGGCATGCTGGCGATGATGGCTCGGCAGCATTTAGAATTCCAGGAATAGCTACGAGCAACGAAGGCTCGCTTTTGGCTGTTTACGATGTTAGGTATAATAATAGTGTAGACCTGCAAGAGTATGTAGATGTAGGCTTGAGCCGAAGCACCGACAAAGGTAAAACTTGGGATAAGATGGTTATCCCTATGAGTTTTGGAGAATATGACGGGCTTCCAAAAGCACAAAATGGAGTGGGAGACCCCGCTATATTGGTTGACACTAAGACTGGTGCAATATGGATAGTTGCTGCTTGGACACATGGAATGGGAAACCATAGAGCATGGCACAACTCGCAAGATGGTATGACAAAAGAGCGCACTGCTCAATTGATTTTATCAAAAAGCATTGATGATGGTAAAACTTGGTCAGATCCTATTAATATAACAGAGCAAGTGAAAGATCCGTCGTGGAAGTTTTTGTTGCAAGGCCCAGGTAGGGGTATTACTATGCAAGACGGAACACTTGTTTTTCCTATTCAGTATATTGATTCGACACGCGTACCCAATGCTGGAATAATGTATAGCAAAGATAGAGGCGAAACATGGCACATACATAATCATGCTCGCACTAACACTACCGAAGCACAAGTGGCGGAGGTAACTCCTGGAGTTTTAATGCTCAATATGAGAGACAATCGTGGTGGAAGTAGAGCAGTTGCTACTACAACCGATTTGGGTGAAACATGGATCGAGCACCCATCGTCGCGCAGTGTACTACAAGAACCTGTTTGTATGGCTAGCTTAATAAAAGTAGAAGCCAAAGACAATGTATACGGAAAAGATATTCTTCTTTTTTCAAATCCAAACACTACTCAAGGTAGACATCATATTACAATTAAGGCAAGTTTGGATGGGGGACTCTCTTTTCCAACTGAATATGATGTTTTGTTGGACGAAGCTTATGGTTGGGGTTATTCATGCCTAACATTGATTGATGCTGAGACTGTAGGTATATTATACGAAAGTAGTGTTGCACACATGACCTTTCAGGCAGTACCTTTAAAAGATATATTAAAGTAACAATTAAAAAACAAGTTTCCTATCAATTATAATTTAAACGATAAGCCCGCACCATTTCCTTTCATGTTATATGGTTTGCAATGGCTAGTTGTATCAGTACCAACTATTTTGATTTTGGGTCGTGTCCTCGGAGTAATTCACTTTGAGGATGCGCCATCCCAAATCTTTTATATGCAGAAACTGTTTGCGCTGGGCGGAGTTTTTATGATAATTCAGATTCTGTGGGGTCACAGATTGCCTCTTATTATTGGGCCAGCCTCGGTGTTGCTTATTGGTATTGTCTCTTCGTTGAGTTTCTCGTATTCTGTTATATATACATCTGTTGCAATTGGTGGAGTGTTTTTGCTTTTCTTATCGCTAAGTGGTTTGTTGGCAAAGATCGACTTCTTATTCACCTCACGTATTATAGTGGTTATACTGTTTCTTATAGCGTTTACATTAGCCCCAGTAATATTGAATCTCTTATTTGAAAACTCGGCAGGTTTTGAGAATTTTCATTTGTGGTTTGCTATTATATTGGTCATATTAATGCTTTTAATGAACAAGTGGTTTGTGGGAGCATGGAAATCGATTGTAATTCTACTAGGAATAGTAATTGGCACAGTAGTTTACCTTTGGTTAAAACCAACGCAACTTTCAGAGCCCACTGCAATATCGGCAATTCTTTCATCAAACAAACCAAATCTCTTTATTTTCCCATTAGAGTTTGATTTTGGAGTTATAGCAGCATTTATCTTTTGTTATTTAGCGTTGCTTATCAATGAGCTTGGTTCTATCCAATCTGTAGGTAGTATGCTTAATCTTAAAGATATGGACAAACGAACCGAGAGAGGTGTGGCTGTTTTAGGAGTCTCAAATATTCTTGCCGGTATTTGTGGTGTTATTGGTTTAGTAGACTTCTCATTTAGTCCAGGTATTATATCGGCTACAAGGTGTGCATCGCGCTATGTGCTTATTCCAGCTGGTATTGGCCTTATTTTAATGTCACTTTTTCCAGGAGTGGTAAGTATATTAAATCAAACACCCTCATTGGTTATTGGCGCCATAATGTTCTATTTAATGGTTACACAATTGGCTTCTGGTTTTCATTTAATGCAAAAGCAAAAAGCAGTAATTGATTTTGAATCGGCTATTATCATAGGCTTTCCTATTATGTTGGCAGTATTGATATCTTTTTTGCCTCAGGCTGTAGTTTCATCTATTCCGCTAATAGTGCGCCCTATTATAAGCAATGGGTTTGTGATGGGAGTAATAACAGTAATAGTTTGTGAACATGTTATCTTTAGAAAGAGTAAAGTTTAAATTCTTATGGCAACAGTAGTATTCTATGATAGCTTATGTAGTGTTTGCAACTATTGGGTTAATTGGATTTTAGAGAACGATAGCAAAGGTGTTTTTTGCTTTGCTGCATTAGAATCTGATTTCACTAAAGAGTTTTCTCAACACTATAATTACGAGTTTCCACAAGAAACCATAGTTGTTTGGGACAAACATGTAGGTTTTTTGAAAAAGTCGGATGCAGTTGTTTTTATTCTTCAAGCATTAAAACCCACTTCTTTTCAATTGAAAGTGTTAAGGCTTTTTCCTAAGTTGGCGAGAGATATGGGCTATTCAATATTTGCCTATTTCAGACGATATCTACAAGTTGGTAAGTGCAGATTGCCTTTGCCAGAATATAAAAAACGCTTCTTTTCTGATATTTCATTTCAAGATTTTATTAAAAAGAAGAAAGATTGATTGAATCTATAGGCCTAGATAGATTTAAAAATAGTACTTTTGTTCGATAAATACTAAAACATCGGAATATCTTTATGAAAGAAGTAAGAATATTAGACAAGGATTTCGAATTATTTATCGATGCTGATACAATTCAAGAGAGCATTAAGCGTATAGCAGTAGATATAAATAATGACTTAGAGGGCAAGAATCCAATTTTTATTGCTATCCTAAATGGGTCGTTTATGTTTGCTGGCGATTTAATGAAATATGTTACGGTACCTTCTGAAATAACATTTGTGCGAATAGCTTCCTACAAAGGAATGAAAAGTTCAGAAAATATTATGGAGGTAATGGGGCTTAAAGAAGATATCAAAGATCGTACAGTAGTTATCTTAGAGGATATTGTTGACACTGGACATACTATCGAACGGTTGTTGAATCAGTTTGAAATTCATAGTCCAAAAGAAATTAAAGTAGCAACATTGCTATTTAAACCAAAGGCTTTGGTGAAAGATGTTAAGCCAGATTATGTGGCATTAAGCATACCCAATGACTTTATTGTAGGATATGGATTAGATTATGATGGATATGGTCGTAATCTGCAAGACATATATAAAATTAAAGAATAGAAATGGTCTATACTATTCAATCTAGAGTGTGTTTAAAGCTCACAAAAGAGCCCATAAAGTTGCTCTGTAGAGTAGAATTAACCGATTTTTGAATTTTTTACTTCAAAAAGTGGAGTGCATATCAAAAAAATATCTATTTTTGTAATTGAAGAATAACGGTAAGTATTAACGCAAACACATTAAAAACAAAAACATGGAAGTTAAAAAAGCACCGAAAGCAAACATTGAAACTCAAAAGACTACTTTTCTCCTTATGGGGCTAGTGGTTGCACTTGCTGTTTTATTTGTTGGCTTTGAGTGGTCATCAACTATTTCTAAGTTAGATGAAACGGTGATTGTGCAAGATGTGCTGGCTGAAGAGGAAATTGAAATTACTCAACGTGATCCAACACCACCGCCGCCACCACCACCACCAGAACCAGAAGTACCTGAAATTATTGAGGTGACTGAAGAGAGAGTTGAAACTAAAATTGACTTGTCTTCATTAGAGGATGATCAATCAAAAGCTCAAATTCAAAGTTACACACCTCCTCCTCCTCCAAAACCAGTAGAGGAAGAAGCTACAGAAGAGATATTTGTAGTGGTTGAGCAACAACCTGAATTCCCTGGAGGAATGTCTGCGTTGATGAAGTTTTTAGGCGATAACATCAAATATCCTGTTATAGCGCAAGAGAATGGTATTCAAGGACGTGTTATTACAAACTTTGTAGTAGAGCGTGATGGTAGCATTACAGACGTAAATGTTGTGAGAGGTCAAGACCCATCTTTAGACAAAGAGGCTGTAAGAGTTATTCAAACAATGCCCAGATGGAAACCAGGACAACAACGAGGAAAAGCAGTACGTGTTCGTTTTACATTGCCTGTTGTTTTCCGTCTTCAAAACTAAGAAATAATTACAAAGTGTATTTTTTGTAATTCAATAAACAATAAAAGCTGCTTTATTCGAATAAAGCAGCTTTTATTGTTTATATTTTATATCTATCTACCCATAACTACACTATAATGATACATACACCTGCAGATTTAGAAAAGAAAATAAACAAAGCCATAGACGAGTTGGATTATGAGAGAAATCCAAAATCTTTATTTGAACCTATCAATTATATTTTGTCGATAGGCGGAAAAAGACTCAGGCCTATTTTAGCTTATATGGCTACAAATTTATTTATTGATAATCTAGATAAAACTACAGACCCTGCCATAGGGCTCGAGATATTCCATAATTTTAGCTTGCTCCACGACGATCTTATGGACAATGCATCGGTTAGGCGTGGTGAGCAAACTGTACACGTTAAATGGAATGCCAATACGGCTATCCTTTCGGGTGATGCTATGCTTATAGATGCATACAATTATATGCTTAAAGTAGATGCGGATATTCTACCGCGCATTCTTCGAGTTTTTAATACAACAGCCATGCAAGTTTGCGAAGGCCAACAATATGATATGGACTTCGAGAAGCGCATGAATGTGAAAGAATCAGAATACTTAGAGATGATTCGTTTGAAAACTGCTGTTCTTGTAGCAGCATCTCTCAAGATTGGCGCTATAATGGGTAGTGCTAGTGAAGAGGATGCTAACAGGCTATATAATTTTGGTATTAATATTGGACTAGCCTTTCAGTTGAAAGATGACTTGCTTGATGTGTATGGTAATCCTATTGAGTTTGGCAAAAATATTGGTGGAGATATTTTGTGCAACAAGAAAACATTCCTACTTATAAAAGCACTCGAAAATAGCAATAAAGAACAAGAAACAGCTCTCAAGGATTGGATATCTGCAGAAACCTTTGACCCCAAAACCAAAATAAATGCTGTTAAAGAAATATACGATGATTTAAAACTTGATGTTCTTGTCGAAAATCTCATTCAAAAATATTATCTTGCAGCAATTCAATGTCTATCGGAAGTAAATGTGACGGATGAAAGGAAACAACAACTTCTGATTTACACTAATCAATTAATGAAAAGAGAAAAGTGAAACTTTAATTCTTAGTGAAAAACATACTTTTTTATGTTTTTGTCTTCCGTTTTACTTTGAAAGAATATATATGCCATATAGAAGACTACCAAATACAGATAGTGCTCGTATAAAAGCTTTGAAAACAGCAATTAATAAATGTTCGGATACCGACTTTAATGATGTAGTTGTTTCTATGAAAACTTTGTATAGAGCAAAAAATGCTGTTGGGAAGTTTGAGAGAATGTGCAATTTATATAATCAAACCCTCGAAACACAAGTTAGGGCTAACAAATCTTTTCAGAAGCAGATTAGAAATGCTAGAATGTATCTATCCCATTTTGTTCAAGTGCTCAATCTATCTGTAATTAGGAGCGAAATAAAAGATCACAATCTGTCTTTGTATGGATTGGAAAATAGCGAGCTCCTTGTTCCAGACTTGTCAACCAATGAATTGATTCTTGAATGGGGACATAAGATTATATATGGAGAAGAACGCCGTATTGCAGAGGGTGGAGTTCCTATCTACAATCCAACAATTGCAAAGGTGAAAGTTATGTACTCTATATTTAAGGATGCATATCAAATACAAAAAATTCATCAGAAAGCAACAAATAGAACGCAAGCAGATGTAGTTGGTTTTCGCACTCAAATAGATGAGATAATATTAGACATTTGGGAGCAAGTAGAAGAAGCCAACATTGATTTGTCTGCTGAAAAGAAAATAGATAAGAATAGAGAGTATGGTATAGTCTATTATTATAGAAAAGGAGAAAAAACAGATAATGCTTATTGATACACATGCTCATCTATATCTAGATAACTATCAAGATGACCTCTCGGATATTGTGCTAAGAGCAAAACAGACTCAGGTTGAAAAAGTAATACTTCCAAACATTGATGTGTCTACAATTGACTCACTCAAGAAGATAGCGCTTGAGCATCCTGCTTTTTTCTTGCCAATGATGGGATTGCATCCTACCAGTGTAAAAAGCAACTACAAAGAGGAGCTTGATATTATATACAAAGAACTCAACAGTAGCACTCAATATATAGCAATTGGAGAGATAGGAATAGATCTTTATTGGGATAGTACTCATATAAAAGAGCAGACAGAAGCTTTTGAAAAGCAGCTTTCATGGAGTATTGAGAAGGACTTGCCAGTGGCTATTCATTCTCGCAACTCATACAAAGAGATTGTAGCATCAGTAAGTAGAGTAGGGGGAGATAAGTTGCGTGGTGTATTCCATAGCTTTAGTGGTGATGCCAACGACTTAAAAGAGCTCCTTCAGTTCGAAGGCTTTTATATAGGCATTAATGGTATTGTGACTTTTAAAAACTCAAACTTAAGAGATATTTTAAGAATGTGTCCAATAGAAAGAATAGTTTTAGAAACAGATTCTCCTTATTTAAGTCCAGTTCCTTATAGAGGCAAAAGAAATGAACCTATGCACTTAAAACATATTAATCAAACATTATCTGATATATACGCCATCGATTATTCCGATATGGCACAAATAACAAAAGCAAATGCTATGCGTCTTTTTCATTTAAATATCTGAAAACCTGTTTTTTATACGATTAAACAGGTGTAAGACTTTTATCTATTGATAAAATTATTTCGTTTATGAGTGGTAATGTTGGATAATTTCTCTATTTTTGTCAAGAAAATGAGATGTAAGTGAAAAAAAAGTCGTAATTTGCAACGATTTTAGAACCTCTCCTCATTTTTGGAGAGATGCTCGAGTGGTTGAAGAGGCTCGCCTGGAAAGCGGGTATACGCCAAAAGTGTATCGTGGGTTCGAATCCCACTCTCTC
>CAJDVE010000085.1_pt1 | contig 20428 bp, 23 predicted proteins | sample 7391271 | NCBI WGS metagenome assembly CAJDVE01 (sample SAMEA7055701, study PRJEB34461) | soil metagenome | biome: terrestrial ecosystem; feature: Peninsula; material: soil | place: Antarctica | collected 2016
AATAAGCCTTTTAGTGAAAAACTTTGCTGCTAAATAAGCAACAATTAAAATAATGGTTTTTATTATTTGTAGTGTATATATGCCCATGTTTTATAATTTTATATTACTAATAAACGTCTGCAATTAGTTTATGCAATAAAGATACAACAATTCAGAATAGTATAAATCCATTAAACAGAAATTAATCCACCTTCATCATCCAATCTTATATAGCACACATTACCTCAACAATAGATTCAGTAGAATATTTCAAGTTGCATTATGAGAATTTTATATATCTCACCAACGAATAAAAATAAACACAGTCACTTTTAATCTACGACTGCGTTATTTTTAGTAGCAACGTAACTTATTGAAAGCAACTACTATTTAAAAGTATTGCCTATTTACTTTCTTTTCTTGCTAAGCCTTCAACACATCTTGAATATCTGCTAGCCTCTTAAACATTGCATTGGCAAATGGAAATAATGGTAATACTTTAATACCTCTCTCCGTTGCCATTTCCACAATTTTAGATAGCAATTGTTTACCAACTCCTTTTCCTTTAAATGATGGGTCGACCTCTGTGTGGTCTATGATTATAAAATTGACAGAAGCTATAGACATAGACTAGGTCATCTTACCTGCTATCACTTCATTTTCTTTGGCAACAGCAAAGCCTTTTGTTTGATCTTCTGTTATTTTTATTTCCATTGGTTTATATTTAAACTGTTTTTATTCAATCAACTATATACTCATTGGCACCTCCATCAAAAGTACACAGGCATTTTCTGTTGCTTTTACATTAATAGAATGTGTATCCCAAAGGCCCATTCCATCTCTTCGAGATAGTTTCTCACCATTTATGTCTACCTCTCCTTCAAGAACAAAAGCATAAACGCCATTTCCCTCTTTTTTTATTTTGTATTCATCCGAATTGCCTTCGGTGAATTTGCCTATATGAAACCAAGCATCTTGATGTACCCAAACACCCTGCTCGCCTTCGTTTGGTGAAACAATTTGATAAAACTCATTCTCTTTTGCAATATCTCTCAAAGATATTTGGTCGTATCTAGGAGTTACATTTTTCTTGTTTGGAAACACCCAAATCTGAAGAAACTTAACTTCTCTGTCTTTGTTTTTATTGTATTCAGAATGCGTAACACCAGTACCAGCACTCATTACTTGTACATCGCCCTCTTTAATTACTGTTACATTCCCCATACTGTCTTTATGCTCTAAATCGCCTTCCAATGGAATTGACACTATTTCCATATTGTCGTGTGGGTGAGTTCCAAAACCCATTCCAGCTTGCACTGTATCGTCATTCAATACGCGTAGTACACCAAAGTTCATTCTTTCTCTATCGTAATAGTTGGCGAAGCTAAATGTATGGTGAGAGTTTAACCAACCGTGATTTGCGTGTCCTCTTGTTTCTGCTCTGTGAATTATTGTCTTCATAGTTATCTGTTTTTATTTTATTTAAATTCAATTTACTGAACCATTGAGTTGGTCCATACACTTTGTTCCTAAAAGTATAGTGCAAAGATAAGGTAGTTGTGAAGACTGTGGAATATGAAAAAAAGATGTAAGCTTATGAAAATACGACATTTACAATCCAAACTCGCTTTTCTTGAAATTTGAAGGTGATAATTGTGTGTGTTTTTTGAAAAAAGCACTAAAATTAGCAGGTTCATTAAAGCCCAATTCATAAGCAATTTCCTTGCTTGTTAAATTTGTAAAGTAGAGCAACCGTTTAGCTTCGGTTATTATTCTCGATTGAATGTAGTCTTTTGCAGTTGAGCCAGTTCTAGCTTTTACTGTTCGGTTCAAATGATCGGGTGTAATATACAGGCAATTGGCATAATAAGTAGTAGAGTGTTCTTTTTTATAGTCATTGTCAACTGCTTTTTTAAAAGCCCTAATCAAGTTATCTCCAGTAGTATCCACATCCATCTCAATGGGGTTTATACAACAAACATTGTTACACTCTATAAGCAAAAGCTTCAAAAGCGAACCAATAGAAAGGCACTTCATATGCTGATTGCTTATGTGCAACTCGAAAATTTGTTTGGCATAAAGCTCTATAGCCTCAAACTGTTGTTTAGTTGGTGTTAGAGGTGGACTTTGTCCATAATTTTGAAAGAGATTCAAGCTATCGATAAACGACAAAGGAATAGAGTTTTCCACTAAAAACTGATTAGAGAAGGTCATTGCAAACCCAATAGATTGCTCTTTTTCTATCACTTGGTGTACTTGCCCTGGTGCAACAAAAAACACTTGTTTGTCTTTTAACTCATAAGTATTGTCAACACCGTATAGTAGCCATGTCTGTGTGGCTCGTCGGGTTCTCCGCTTTGTTCTTCATAAATATCTTCCATCCTGAATATCCCAAAACTCACGTTTTCCTCTTCAGAGTAAACTTCTTGATATATTTTTACACTCTCCATTTTTAAGCTTTTCGGTTATATAACAATGCTGCAGACAGCCAATTATTGTTCATAATTATTTATTAAATACTCTTTTAAAGCAAAACACTACTCCCAATTCAACAGCCGTCTTTGGCCTTCCAACTTTCTAATATCGGTAGCATCTTGGCTCACCTCCATTACACCTCTGTAGTGCCCTTCTTCGTTACGCAGAGCAAAATATTGAATTAAGATAAAACGTCCTTTCAACTCAATCCAAAACATGGCTGTATCTCTTTCTCCTTTTCTAAAGGTTTCCACTATCTCTTCTACTATGTGCACACTTTCGGGTGGATGACAATTGTTTACACTGCGCCCCACAATGGCTGGTGAGCGAGGGAAAAACCGCTCTTTGGGTTTGTTAAAGAAAAGCACCTTGTCGTTTTCGTCCACTACTGTAATATCAACAGGCAGATGGTTAAATACAAGCAACACTTGCTCCAAACTCATGTTACCTGTTTCGGCAACAAACCTTCCTGGCTCTGCTAAAATATTGTCTTTTACTTGCTCTTCTTGTTTTTCTTCCACTGGCTTTACGGGTGTCTCAATAAAAGGGAAGGGATACTCAAAACTCTGCAAGTGCATTTCGTGCCAACTCTCATCGCTTACTGTTTCGGTAGCAACAGGCCACTCTGTAGAAGGGTCTTCCAATAGACCGATTACTTCCTTCAGCGTTCTTCTGATATCGTCGTGCAACGACCACATTACTTGCAGTGGACGATAATTACTCCAGACCTCTTCAAGGTAAGGAAACAAGATGTTCTCTTTTTTAATATAATGATAGTCGAATGGCTTGAACTCAATAAATCTTGGAAGTAGCTCCTCTTTCAACGCTTGAAAGTGTGAAGCCTCACGCCCATTATAACTTCTGAGTATCTTTTTTATCTGATTCAACTTAAACTTAAAAGCTTCATTCTCCAACATCAGGTAGTATAAAAATGTACCTTCTTTTGGTTTCTCCCACTGATAACGGTCCAAGCTCTTAGAGAAGACATTGATTATTTTCTCTACATCCTTTTTTATTACATCAGGAGTCATTCCCATCTGCACTTGCTTGTCTTCAAGACTTAGCATATCGTGTGGGGTGATATTGTCTATGGCATCTTGATATTTCTCAATCAACTCTTTACCACTCTCGCCACTCATCATACCTATAGAAAAAGCCAATAGGTCATCAATGCGTTTTTCGGAATTATCATTCTGTTTGCTCATGTTTTTTAAGTTTTATAATTGCTCTTTCAGCTCAACCTCTTCAAATATCCCTTTCAACTGCTCTAGCTTTTCAAAAGTAACCAATTCAATTTCTTCAAACGGATTCGCGGCATTCCACATTCCAGCATAAGGGTACACCCAATTGAAACTTAGAATTTCAGTCAAATCAACCGACACTAAAAAGAAGCTAGTAAAAATACTTTCGTTCAAGTTTTTATTAACCTTTGCTATCATAATTAGATGTTTTACATTGGTGTATCAGCTAACAAAATATTATTTTCAACTACTCACAAAGACTTTCAATTACAGCATATACAATATTAGCTGCAAGTGTAGCCGTTCTCTTATCATCGTCTAGTGGAGGAGAAACCTCAGCAATATCAAAACTGATAACCTTTTTAGATTTCAGTATCTCTTTAGTAAACCTGAGCACATCATTTGGTTTCAACCCAAATGGTTGCATAGCCGACACACCAGGAGCAGACGAAGAGCTAAACACATCGCCACAAATTGTGAGATAAATATAGTCATTATCATTAATGAATTTCTTTATCTTAGCTGAAATAGTTTCAGGCTCCGATTCCACAAACTCGCGTGCAAGTACATATTCTACTCCAAGCGAATCTGCTTTATTGAAAAGGCTGCGTGTATTACCGGAAGTTTGAATTCCTAAACAGAGATAATTAAACTCCTGGTTATCGTTAGCACAATTATCAGCTATTTGTGAAAACATTGTTCCAGACGAGGGTTGAAGGTCATAAGGTCTGAGATCGAAATGAGCATCAAAGTTTATAATGCCAATCTTAGGTTTCTCGGTTTGTTTTTTCAAATGATTGAAAATACCATTGAAGTGACCATAAGCTACATCGTGACTACCTCCCAACACAATTGGAAAGAGGCCATTATCCAATATATTTTCAATAGCAATGCCCAACTGCTCTTGAAGCTCTTCCAGGTTTCTGTCTGCACAAGATAAATTACCAGCATCATACATTGCTGTTTGATCGCAAAAAGGTATTGGCAAGCTTGCAAATTTGTTTCTAATATCTATAGGCCCATGCTTTGCGCCCAGTCTGCCTGAATTTCTTCTAATTCCCTCATCGCTAGCATAGCCCAAGAAACAGATATTGAATTTAGAGAAATCTATCTTCAAATCCTTCAGGTTTTTCAAGTTGTTTTATTAGTTGTTGGCATATTCACTTTAAGCAATAAAGATACAACTATTTAATTACAGAGTAAAAAAAATGAAGTGGAGTAATTGTACAGATTAAAGAATGATGGTCAAGAAAGAGTTTGCATCGAATGTATTGACTTGTTATTGATAAAAAGGAAAATGTCATAGAAAATGGAGTCAAAAACCTCTTTATGATTTCACCTTTCTCTCGAAAATTTTAAGATATAGAAACCATACTAAACTCTGAGATTCAAAAGTTATGAAAAAGAACACCCCTAAATGTTTGCCTATTCTGAAAATAAATTTGTAAATTTGTTGTTAATGAAAATCTAATTATTTGTATCATAAAAACTTAAACACAAATGACAAAAGCTATCTTTAAATTACCACCAATCAAAAACGAACCCTTAAAAACATACGCACCAGGTTCGGCAGAAAGAAAAGAACTAAAAGAGAAAATAAAAGAGCTCAGGAAAGGAGGTTTAGACCTACCTATGATAATAGATGGAAAGGAAGTACGTACAGGCAATTTGCACGACATACGTCCTCCACACGATCACCAGCACCTACTTGGACACTACCATCAAGGTGGCAAAGAGCATGTACAAATGGCTATCGATGCTGCCCTAAAAGCTAAACCAGCTTGGGAATGCATGAGTTGGGAGAGCAGAGCGGCTATTTTCTTGAAAGCAGCTGACTTAATGTCTGGTCCCTACCGCCAATCACTAAATGCTGTAACCATGTTAGGGCAAGGTAAAAACGTATATCAATCTGAGATTGATGCTGTGGGCGAATTGATAGACTTTTATCGCTACAATGTGAAAAACATGTACGACTTGTACGCTATGCAACCCAACTCGTCGGACGGTATATGGAACAGAATGGTGTGGCGTCCACTTGAAGGATTTATTTTTGCACTCACCCCATTTAATTTCACAGCTATTGCTGGTAATCTTGGCGGAGCACCTGCACTAATGGGTAACACAATTGTTTGGAAACCTTCTAAAACTGCAGTTTATGCCGCACACCTAGTGATGACAATATTGCAAGAGGCTGGCCTACCCGACGGTGTGATGAACTTGGTATATGTATCTGGACCCGATGCTTCTGAAGTAGTATTGAACGATGAAAACTTTGCAGGCATCCACTTTACAGGTTCTACACGTGTATTTGATGGTATGTGGGAGAAGATTGCTAAGAATGTACCTAAATACAAATCGTATCCACGCATAGTGGGCGAAACGGGTGGTAAAGACTATGTATTTGCCGATGCTACAGCCAATGCCAAACAGGTGGCTACAGCACTTATTCGCGGTTCGTTTGAATACCAAGGACAAAAATGTTCGGCAGCATCTCGTGCATACATTCCTGAGAGTCTATGGCCTGACGTGAAAAAATTTATGGAAGCAGACCTCAGCAAAATTAAAGTAGGCGGTGTAGAGGATTTCTCTAACTTTGTGAATGCTGTAATTGACGAGAACTCTTTCGATAAATTGGCTAAATATATTGATGATGCAAAAGCATCGTCCGATGCAGAGGTAGTAATGGGTGGCAACTATGACAAGTCGGTTGGTTATTTTATCGATCCAACAGTTATATTGGCTAAGAAGCCTGACTACATAACTATGCAAGAAGAATTGTTTGGCCCAGTACTAACGATATATGTATATGAAGATGACAAGATTGAAGAGACACTTGATATACTCGACAACACATCGCCCTATGCACTTACAGGAGCTATCTTTTCTGCTCGCAGAGATAGAATAGAGCACTACACAAACAGATTGACTCACACTGCTGGAAACTTCTACATTAATGATAAGCCAACTGGTGCAGTAGTCGACCAACAACCATTTGGTGGTGGTCGGCGCTCGGGAACTAACGATAAGGCTGGTTCTATCTTTAATATGCTACGTTGGGTATCGCCACAGTGCATTAAAGAAACTTTTGTACCGGCTGAAGATTATATGTATCCTAATTTCCTAGAGGAATAAGGGCGCTAGAATAAAATAATTGATTAATTTTGAAACGAGGTTGACATTTAAGTCTTCCTCGTTTCTTTTTTTGAAAAAGATGGGTGGGTGTGAATGTTATCTTCAACCAAAGAAGTTATTCAGCCTTCAGGCTAGGCTGAAATATGCTAGTCTTTCTGGATTCAAAACAAACGAGCAGCACAACATTAAAACATATTGACTTGTTATGTCAGTATATAAACAAATAAGAATGAAAAAAATAAACATCGCAATAGACGGCGTATCATCGAGTGGCAAAAGCACAATGGCAAAAGATTTGGCCAAAAATATTGGTTATATATATATCGACAGTGGTGCAATGTATAGAGCAGTAACACTCTACTGCCTTCAAAACCAAATGATAAATGATGACAATACAGTAGACGAAACGAAACTGAGAAAACAATTACCCAACATACACATAGACTTTAAGTTGAACCCCGAAACTGGTAAACCCGACACTTATCTGAACGGAGAAAATGTAGAGGCGGAGATTCGTGGTATGGAGGTGTCATCTTTGGTGAGCCCTGTAAGTGCTATAGGATTTGTGCGTAAAGAGATGGTGAAGCAACAACAAGCCATGAGTCTAAAGAAAGGCGTGGTGATGGATGGGCGAGATATTGGCACAGTTGTGTTCCCCAATGCTGAGTTGAAGATATTTGTAACTGCATCGCCAGAGCTAAGAGCAAAACGAAGGGTGGATGAGTTGCGTGAACGTGGAAACAATGACACCACTTATGAAGAGGTGTTGGAGAATATAAAGTACCGCGACCACCACGATAGGAACAGAACTGAGAGCCCACTACGCAAAGCAGACGATGCCATCGAATTGGACAATTCTACAATAAATATTGAGCAGCAATTGCAATGGGCCATAGATATGTATCACAAAACGATAGGAGAAAAGAATGGCTAAAATAGAGATAGATAAAAAATCTGGCTATTGCTTTGGAGTAACAAGGGCTATAAAAAAAGCAGAAGAGGAACTTAAAAAAGGTACTCCACTCTATTGCTTGGGCTATATAGTGCACAATGCCCTAGAGGTGGAACGATTGGAGAAGCTGGGTTTGATAACAATAGACTTAGAAGAGTTTAAACAGTTGAAGAATGCTCGTGTTCTATTGCGTGCACACGGAGAACCACCAAGCACATACGAAATTGCCAAGCAGAACAATATAGAGCTTATAGATGCATCGTGCCCTGTGGTGCTGACTCTACAGAAGAGAATAAAAAAGAAAGACCAAGAATCGACCAGTGGTACACAAACCGTGATATACGGTAAAACAGGACATGCAGAAGTAGTAGGGTTAGTAGGCCAAACAGATAACAGGGCTATTACTATTGAAGATAAAGACGAGTTGGATAAACTCGATTTCACAAAAGATATACACCTCTTTTCTCAAACAACAAAACCGCTCGATGGATTTATAGAGATATCCCAAATAATAGAGAGTAGAATGCAGGGTGGTGCTAATTTTAAATCATACGACACTATCTGCAGACAAGTCTCAAACCGTGTTCCAAATTTGCAGGAGTTTGCACAGAAACACGACATCATATTTTTTGTTGCAGGCAAGAAAAGCTCAAACGGGAAAGTGTTGTTTGAGGTGTGCAAAAAAAACAACCCCAACTCCCACTTTATATCTAATCCCAAAGATGTTGACACATCATTGATAAAAGAAAACATGAGTGTAGGAATTTGCGGAGCAACATCTACTCCAAATTGGCAAATGGAAGAGGTTGAAAAAATCATAAAAACATCGAAACCTAACTTATACTTAGACAATTCCGCAACATTTTAAAAATTGTTATTAAACATTGTCAGTTTATTTTTTTATCTTTGCAGTTCAAATTTTTCTTTTAGAACGACAAATATAAAATCATATATGCTTCAATCTGTCAAATGTATAGGCATCCTCACTTCTGGGGGTGATGCTCCTGGTATGAATGCTGCCATAAGAGCTGTTACACGAACAGCTATTTATAACAACATAGAGGTAAAAGGAATCTATAGAGGATTCAAAGGATTAGTTACGGGAGATATTGTTCCATTTAAAACAAATAGTGTAAGCAATATAATTCAACGAGGCGGTACTGTGCTAAAATCAGCACGTTGCGAAGAGTTTATTGAAGCTGATGGACGAAAAAAGGCCTACGAAAATCTGGTTAAACACAACATAGATGCACTTATAGTAATTGGCGGAGACGGTACACTTACTGGAGCAGCAATTTTTGCACAAGAGCATAAAGATATATCTGTAGTGGGGATTCCAGCAACTATCGACAACGACCTGAATGGTACTGATGTTACTATTGGATACAACACAGCTCTAAACACCATTGTTGAAGCGGTAGATAAAATACGCGATACAGCTAGTTCGCACGAAAGACTATTCTTTATTGAAGCAATGGGGCGCAACTGTGGTGCTTTGGCGCTAAACAGCGCAATTGCAGCTGGAGCTGAAGCAGCAATTATTCCTGAAATAAGTGTAGAGAAAGACCAATTGCACGAATTGATTTCTCAAGGCTTCAGGAAAACCAAAAATAGTAGCCTTGTATTGGTTGCCGAAAGCGAAATTACTGGAGGGGCAATAAAACTAGCCGAAAGAGTTAAAGAGAAATACCCTGAATACGATGTAAGGGTGTCAATACTAGGACACTTACAAAGAGGTGGTTCGCCTACAGCTCAAGACCGTAATATTAAAAGTTCTCTCTATTTAAACACCTACAAGGTTTTAAAATAGGGACTCCTTTTTGTAAGCTAGAACAAACAAACTGAAACGAAAGTGAAGCTAATTCTCTTTTATTAGACGAATAGCTATTAAAATAAAAACAAAATTTTATAACAACTTAAATAAATAACTTTATGGACATTACGCACATAGAACACATTGGAATTGCAGTTAAAAGCATTGAAGAACAACTACCCTACTACGAAGGCGTATTAGGACTAAAATGCTACAACATTGAAACTGTAGAAGATCAGAAAGTAAAAACAGCTTTTTTTAAAGTTGGAGAAACTAAAATTGAATTATTGGAGCCTACTGGCCCAGATAGCACCATTGCCAAGTTTATTGAAAGCAGAGGCGAGGGAGTTCATCACATTGCTTATGCTACAAAAAGCGTAAAGAAAGCACTCAAAAAGGCAGAGGAAAAAGGAGTTCAACTAATTGATAAAGAACCACGAAAAGGTGCAGAGGGACTCAGCATTGCATTTTTGCACCCAAGATCAACTGGACGCGTGCTTACTGAATTTTGTGAGCATCCCGAAGAGTAGTTCTAATAGTCTAGACTATTATTGTAAAAAGATTAACTATAAAACTAAAATAAAAACATTTGTATGAGCAAGCAACTCGAAAAAATTAAACACCTAATTGAGCTACGCGAAAAGGCTAGAATGGGTGGCGGTGAAAGAAGAATTGAATCGCAACATAAAAAAGGTAAATACACAGCTAGAGAACGTATCGATATGCTCTTAGACGAAGGAAGCTTCGAGGAATTTGATATGTTTGTTGAGCACCGTTCTACTAACTTTGGAATGGAGAAGACAAAATTCTTGGGCGATGGTGTTGTAACTGGTTACGGAACTATTGATGGACGCTTGGTTTACATTTTTGCACAAGACTTTACTGTATTTGGTGGTTCTTTGTCTGAAACTCTTGCCCTAAAGATTTGCAAGGTAATGGACCAAGCCATGAAAATGGGTGCTCCAGTTATTGGTATCAATGACTCGGGTGGTGCTAGAATTCAAGAAGGAGTAAACTCTTTGGCGGGTTATGCAGAGATTTTCCAACGCAACATTCTTGCATCGGGCGTAGTTCCTCAAATATCAGGAATTTTTGGACCTTGCGCTGGAGGTTCTGTTTACTCTCCTGCATTAACAGACTTTACAATCATGACTAGAGGTACATCATATATGTTCCTTACTGGTCCAAAGGTAGTAAAATCGGTTACCGGAGAAGATGTAACACAAGAACAACTAGGTGGTGCAGGAGTGCACAGCACCAAATCGGGTGTTGCTCACTTTGCTGTAGATAAAGAAGAAGAAGGTTTATCACTAATTCGCAATCTACTTAGCTTTTTACCTCAAAACAACTTAGAGGAGACTCCACTTAAGAAAACTGACGACCCTATCGACAGATTTGAAGATGGACTAAACGATATAATACCTGATAGCCCAAACAGACCATACGATATGTATGAAGTGATAGGAGCTATTATTGATGATGGTGAGTTCTTAGAGGTTCATCAAGACTATGCAAAAAACATTATTGTTGGTTTTGCACGCTTCAACGGTCAGTCGGTTGGTATGGTAGCAAATCAACCAAAATACCTAGCTGGAGTATTAGATATAAATGCTTCTCGCAAAGCAGCACGTTTTGTTCGTTTTTGCGATGCGTTCAATATTCCTATCGTAACACTTGTTGACGTTCCTGGCTTCTTACCTGGTACAGCGCAAGAGTATGGTGGTGTAATTCTTAATGGTGCTAAATTGCTTTATGCTTATGGCGAGGCTACAGTTCCAAAAATTACTGTAACATTGAGAAAGTCTTATGGTGGTGCTCACATTGTGATGAGCTGTAAGCAACTACGTGGCGATATCAACTACGCATGGCCAAGTGCCGAGATTGCAGTGATGGGAGCTGACGGAGCTGTTGAAGTATTGTACGGTAGAGAAATTGCTGCACAAGATACACCTGAAAAGCAAGCAGAAGTTATGCAAGCTAAAAAAGATGAGTACACAGACCTGTTTGCTAATCCATACCAAGCTGCTAGCTTTGGTTACATCGACGATGTGATTGAGCCAAGAAACACTCGTTTCCGTGTTATTAGATCTTTGCAACAACTTAGAACCAAGAAGTTGACAAATCCTGCAAAGAAACATGACAACATGCCTTTATAAAAGAAGAATATAAAACTATGACAGATAAAATAAAACTATCCATCATTGCACTATTGTTGGTTGTTTTGGTTGGTTGCAACGAAAAAGTTGACAGATCAGACTTAGTAATCAACGAAGTGGTGGTGGAGAATATAGATGGTTACACCAACGATTTTGGAGAAAAGCATGGTTGGATTGAAATTTACAACAACACTACAAGAACAATGGAGTTGTCGAGTATTTTCATTACCAACGACCACAACGATCCAAAAAAGTATGCTGTGCCACGTGGTGACAGAAGAACAGAAGTAGCACCTCAACAACAGGTGGTTTTTTGGGCAGACAACAAACCTTCGAATGGAACATTCCATTTGAACTTTGAGCTAGACCCAACTAAAGAAAACTACATTGCTTTATATGAAGCTGATGGTGAAACCCTAATTGACGAACTAACTATTCCGGCCGGAATGCTTCCTAACCAAAGCTATGGTTACGAGAAAGACGGTATAAAGAATGACAAAACAGGACATCTAGCTAAAGTATTACCAAATGTAACACCCAACAGCAACAACTTTGTGGAGGGTGAGAATCCAAAAATTTTAGCACTTAAAGAAAACGACCCATGGGGAGGATTAATGACCTTAACCTCTATGTTTGTAGTGTTTTCGGGACTATTTATTCTCTTTGTTGCTTTTAATGCAACTGGTAATATTGCCAAATGGTTTACAAAACGTAAAGCGATAGAGAGTGGCAAGATTGTAGCTGAAAATGATCATGAATTGTCGGGCGAAGTGTTAGCGGCTATCTCAGCGGCTATTTACGAAATGAACCAAGATGTTCACGATATAGAGTCAACTATTTTGACTATTGATGAGGTGAAAAGAACATATTCGCCTTGGAGTTCCAAAATATATGGTTTGAGACAAATACCCAAAAGGTAAAAATATAAATTACCTTTTAACTATAACATCTCATACTTACAAACATTAGAATAAAAAGAAAAAATAAAGAAATAACATAATTCCTATGAAAGTATTTAAATATAAAATCAATGGCTCTCCCTATAAAGTGGTAGTGCAAAACTCAGATAAGGAATCTGTGGAATTAGAGGTAAACGGCACACCGTATAAAGTGGAGCTAGAACAGAAAGACGGTAAACCTATATCACGAATTCAAAGAGTAACACAATCGTCATCCGATTCTACAAGTGCCACTCCAAGACCAACAGTTACACCACCAAAAGTTAGCAAGGGTAGTAATGCTGTAAACTCACCACTTCCTGGTGTAATTCTTGACATTAAAGTAAAAGTTGGCGATACTGTTAAAAAAGGAGACACAATAATGGTGTTGGAAGCCATGAAAATGGAAAATAATATTCAGGCAACTTCAGATGGTACAGTAGCTAAAGTTTCGGTTGAAAAAGGTGCTTCTGTTCTTGAAGGATCTGAACTAATAGTAATAGAGTAAAAGAAAAGTATACATATGAATATTTTATTATCATTAGCTGACAATCTTTCAATGTTTTGGGAAAACACTGGATTTGCTAACACTACCCTCGCACACATAGTGATGATAGTGATTGGTATATTCTTTATTTTCCTAGCAGTGAAATACGAATATGAGCCTCTACTATTAGTACCAATCGGTTTCGGTATTCTTATTGGGAACGTTCCCTTTAATGAATTAGCCGGACTAGGTATTGGTATTTACGAAGAGGGCTCGGTATTGAACATTCTATATCAAGGTGTAGTGCAAGGATGGTATCCACCACTCATTTTCTTGGGTATTGGCGCCATGACCGACTTTACTGCCTTGATATCTAATCCGAAACTGATGCTCGTTGGAGCTGCAGCTCAATTTGGTATATTTGGTGCATACTTTATCTCATTACAATTGGGGTTTGAACCAAATGAAGCAGGAGCAATCGGTATTATTGGTGGTGCTGACGGACCAACCGCTATTTTCTTAACTTCGAGGCTAGCCCCCAACTTCTTGGGAGCAGTTGCGATATCAGCCTACTCATATATGGCTATGATACCCGTACTGCAGCCTCCGTTTATGAAATTGCTAACCACTAAAAAAGAACGAGTAATAAGAATGAAGACTCCTCGTGCGGTATCGCAAACTGAGAAAATTATTTTTCCAATTGTAGGATTACTTCTAACAACATTCTTGGTTCCCTCTGGGTTACCTCTTTTAGGTATGCTTTTCTTCGGAAACATATTGAAGGAATCGGGTGTTACTAGACGTCTTGCTGAAAATTCCAATCAATTCAGATATTTGCTATTGGTGCAATTTCATTTGTTATTGCTACATGTGCAGGACTTCTATTTGTGAAGTTTATGAACCTATTCTTGAAAGATGGAAACAAAATAAATCCACTTATTGGAAGTGCTGGAGTATCGGCAGTACCAAACTCTGCAAGAATATCTCACCAAGTAGGTTTGAGTTACGACCCAAGCAACTATTTGTTGATGCATGCAATGGGACCTAACGTAGCCGGTGTTATCGGTTCGGCTGTTGCTGCTGGTATCTTACTCGGATTCTTGATTTAAGAATAAAAGTGTAATACTAAATAGACAATAAAAAAAACCGTGGACTTTAATTAGTCTGCGGTTTTTTTGTTTTATATGCCCATAGTGTAAAAAGTTTTTCAATTATACTTATTCAATATATCCGCTTTCTTAATGAATCGTCTGCTTTTCTCAACATCGTCCTTAGTGAATAAACTTATTACAACAAACAAAAACAGTGAACCTGATATTCCAATAATAGCCTGAGTAGCTGAAGCTGTTTCCCAAGCAATAGGTAGATTTACACCTAGTACAACCAAAAGATTATAGGTTGAAAACAACAAGCCAAAAACCATTGAAACTACAGCAGCTTTTGAAGTTCCTCTAACCCACAAAAAGCCTAATACTAACGGAACAAATGCACCACTTGTAAGAAAATCAGACCCAATCCAAGCAATGGTCAAAACCGATCTTATCTGCAAAGCTATTATCAGAGCTACTGCTCCAATAAGCAATGTAGAAATACGCCCAACAACAACATTGTGTGCAGAACTAGCATTGGGATTAATATATTTCTCATAAATATCAACAGTCAGCGAGAGTGCACCAGTATTTATAAGAGAGTCCATTGTAGACATAATAGCCGAACACAATCCCACAAAAAGCAAAGCACTTAAATAAGGGTTTGAGAGACTACTTATCATGGTTGGCACAATTCCACTTTTGGGAACTGTTTCATATATTACTGAACTAAACATACCTGTGTAAACAACCATAAAGTATAGTGGAATAAAGGCTATAAAGCTATAGAATATCATCTTTTTTGCATCTACAGCTTTTCTAGCTGCAGATATTCGTTGCCAAATATTTGCTTGAATCATCCACGATGTACCAAAGGTAATTACATAAGCAAGGTTGTCGGATACATTGTTGAAGAACGATGTGTAACCAGCTTTGTCACTAGCAGTGGCTTTAACAGCCTCTATACCTCCCGATTGGGTGTAAGCAAAATAAAACAAAAAGACACCAGTAAACAAGAAGAACAAGAATTGCAGTAAATCTGTAATTACCACACCTTTAAATCCACCAAAGAGTGAGTAAGTCAAAACTATTGCAGTGCCTAGTATGGCTCCTGCAGTATAACTCATATCAAAGAATGCTTCGAAAAACTTACCTACCACAATTATTTGTACGGCAGTATTGAGCAGCATGAAAATGACTATAAACACTGTTAGAAACAACGAAACTGTACCATTGTAACGTTGATTCATCAATTGAGGTTGAGAAATAGTGGATACATTTCTAATACCTTTTGCAAAAACAAACATGAGTCCTGTGGCTAAGAGTACTGGCATACCATAGATCCAAAAAGCACTCAAACCATTGCGGTGGGCATGATCAACCAGATCAACAGCAGTACCACCACCCCACCAAGAGGCAATAAAAGTGACGGCTAATAACCAAGGAGGCAAAACACGAGAAGCTAAAAAGTAGGCTTCACTGTCTTCGCTTTTTCTGTTCCATATACCCACTGATACTAGACCTAAAGTATATATCACTAAAAAGATAATGGAGATAGTTATACTCGACATATTTTAATCTTTTGTGTTTTGCTAAAACTATATATGATTAAGAATACTATCAATCTTGTTTGAATACAGCTCTAAAATTAATAATAATAATAATAATGGAAGATTGGTATTGTATGCAGTTTATAACGGCATAACAATCATCTTATGTTTATTCTTCAACAAGAAAATAGTATTATTGTTTTTTGAAAACTGTTAGATAAAAATTATTTCATCAATTCAGAAGATCTGATATCTGCACCCCACATCAACTTATTGCGAAGTGTTTCGAAGAAAGTATGTCCTTCACGTTTCACAACGGGTTGAGAATAATCGGCCTTACTTATTTCGAGTACAGTATCTGCGCTCAATGTTTGCGACACCCCATCTAAAGATACAAGAAAGTTGTCGCTCCTGCTTTCTACTTGCAAACGGATTTTACTGTTACTATCCACAACCAAAGGTCTTGCGTTTAAACTATGTGGTGCAATAGCTGTGAGGATAATATTAGGTGCTGTGGGCACCATAATTGGGCCTCCAATACTCAGCGAATAGGCAGTAGAGCCTGTAGGAGTGGCTATAACCAACCCGTCAGCTTGATAAGAGGTTAAATATTCATCGTCGATATAAGCATGAATAGTAAGCATTGACGAGGTGTCTTGTTTCAAAACAGCTACCTCGTTAAGAGAGTAATTGGCAAAGTTTTTGTTTACTAATGACCCTCTTGCAGAAGGAGTAATGGCATTAGTTTCTAGCAACATGCGCTTTTCTATACGATAATTGCCATTAAATATCTCGTCTAATGTCTCATCTAAGTCCTCAAACTTAATATCGGCTAAGAATCCAAGTCTGCCTGTATTAATTCCGAGTATAGGAATATTGCGATGTACAATTTCTGCAGCGGTTCTTAAGAAAGTACCATCGCCACCAATACTAAAAGCTAAATCGACCAGTGGAACAGATACGTCATAAAGATGTATGAAGGGCTCAATCTTCTCTCTGAGCACTGCCGACAAAGTATTGAAGAATTCTGTTGGCAAATGAATTTCTATACAATGGTTCTTAATCTTTTGACAAATGGCATAAAACTGATTTTCATACTTCTCAGGCTTATCATTATACAAATTGCCAAATAATACTATCTTCATCCTTTTATATGTTTGGTTTTATTATCGCATGCAGTTTATAATGGAGCTTTGCCTTATTTAATTTTCGCAACAATAGAATGTGGTTTATATATCTAAGTAATGCATTAGCTCATTCAGTCTGTCTTCGTAGGTTTCATTCATTTCGCCTTTGCGCATAAAATAGTAAACTACATTGTAGCTATAACGCTCAAAACTTCTGAGAACTGCCGAGATATCTATCACATCCATTTTTAAAGAAACAAGCAAACTCAGACCACCCTCTAACGGTAGTGTTTCTAGTTTTACAATTCTTGCATTATTATCTTCTACCAAACGGGCAATCTCCGACAGTGTATAATCTTTGACAGCTACATCTAAGATTATCAACGAGTTCTCATACCCTGCCAACTCTAAATACTCTTCAGAGTTTGTTTCAGAGACAAATCTCTTAATCTGATTTTTGATAAATTCTTTTGATTGCATATGCTTTTTCCTCATTTATTAATGGATAAACTCTTACCCTAATACAAAGATGTAAAAAAAAATCATTCTTTAAGAGCAACAAAACAACTATTTATATTCCTTACTTTTCAAAGTGGATAAAAATTTGTGTATCTTTGCACTAAAATTTATCAAAAGCACACAGTACTTTTTTTACATATATACCTATGACAAAATTAAGCGTTAATATAAACAAGATTGCAACATTAAGAAATGCGAGAGGTGAAAATCTCCCCGATGTGTTGAAAGTTGCTGAAGACTGTCAACGTTTTGGAGCAGACGGCATAACCGTACACCCAAGACCAGACGAGAGACATATCACAAGAAAAGATGTGTTTGATTTACAGTCAAAAATATCTACCGAATTCAACATTGAGGGCTATCCTTCGCCAGAGTTTATTGCAATGGTAAAGAGAGTAAAACCCAACCAGGTAACATTTGTACCCGATGCACCAAACACACTCACCTCTAACGAAGGCTGGGATACAGTTACGCACGAGTTGTTCTTAACAGAGATTGTTACAGAAATGCAGGCTGCTGATATTCGCACCTCTCTTTTTATAGAGGCCGATACAGAAAAAATAAAAGCAGCTTCAAGAATTGGTACAGACAGGATTGAGCTTTTTACAGGACCTTACGCCAATCAATACGCAAAAGACAAAGAGGCGGCTATAGCTCCCTATTTAGAAGCAGCACTGTTGGCCAAAAGCCTTGGTTTGGGATTGAATGCAGGCCACGATTTAAATTTAGAAAATCTAAACTATCTAATTGTAACCATTCCTTGGATAAAAGAGGTGTCTATAGGGCATGCACTTATTTCTGACGCGCTTTATATGGGACTAGAAAAAACGATAAAAGCCTATAAGAATTGTTTAATAGCTTTATAGAAAAGCAGTAAAACAGATTAGTTTTTTATCTTTACCCTATTCAAAAAAAATGAACCCAAATATAAAGCAACAATAAGCAATGAATATATTACAAATTCCCGCTAATGTACTTGACACATTGCAAAATGTGAGTACATCTATTGAAGCACAAGCTTCAACTATGAGTGCATTTGAACTAGCTACCAAGGGTGGCTGGATAATGATTGTATTAGTAATCCTTCTTGGCCTCTCGATATATGTGTTGATAGAAAGAACACTAGTAATAAAAAAAGCAAGACAAGAGGATGCCACCTTTATGAATAGAATTAAAGACTATATTCACGAAGGTAAAGTAGATGCAGCACTTGGACTATGCAGAAAAACAGATACTCCCGCCGCTAGAATGGTAGAGAAAGGGATAAGTAGAATTGGACGTCCCATGAGTGATGTAACCAGCGCTGTAGAAAATGTGGGAAATATAGAGATAGCAATACTTGAAAAAGGATTGCCTATTTTGGCTACAACTGCTGCAGGAGCTCCCATGATTGGTTTTCTAGGAACAGTAACTGGTATGGTTAAAGCTTTTATGAGCATGGCCGGAGAAGGAGCCAATGTGGATGTTACAACTCTATCGACTGGTATATATGAAGCCTTGGTTACAACTGTAGGTGGACTTGTTGTTGGAATTATTGCCATGTTTGCCTACAACTATCTTACTACACTCATAAAAGGTGTAATAAACAAGATGGAGATGCGCATTATGGAATTTATGGATATTTTGAACGAACCAGCAGCTTAACAAAACAAATATGGCACTTAAACAAAGACATACAATAGAATCTAACTTTAGCATGGCATCTATGACAGATGTTATATTCCTATTGTTGATTTTCTTTATGATTACTTCTACTATTGTTGTGCCAAGTGCAATAAAAGTTTTATTACCACAAGCACAACAACAAGCACAAGCTAAACCCTTGACACGCGTTACCATCGATGCTGACATGAGATATTATGTAGCATCGGGCACCGACATTGAGCGAGAAGTACCTTTTGAGGCTATAACACCTTTTTTAGAAGAGTCGTATAGCGAAGACCCTAATATATTTGTAGCACTTTATGCCGACGAAAGTGTACCCTATCGTGAGATAGTTAGAATTTTGGATATTGCGAACAAACACAAGTTCAAAATGGTTTTAATGACGCGACCTAAATAGGTTGTTTACAATTCTCACTTTATTACACACCTAAGCATGCAAAAACAAATGATTACAAAAGAAGAAATAACAGGCATGATTGGAGCAGCTATCTTTATGGTGTTGCTGTTGGTCATTCTTTTGTTTTCTTATTTCACTCTTGCTGCTTCCTCTGACGATTTGGGGGGTATTCCTGTTATGTTTGGAAATATGGAAGAAGCTGGTGGTTACGAAGAGCCACCAATGGTAGATATTACCCCTGAAGAAGTAATGGAAATTCCTGCTCCACAAAACACACCATCCGAAGTGCCCCTGATAGCTCAAACTGACGAAGCCTCAATTGTAATAAAAGAGCAGAAAAGAAAAGAAGAAGAAAAAGCACGTCAAGAAGAAATTAGGCGCGAGGAAGAACGTCGCAGACAAGCTGAAGCTGAAAGAAAGAGACGTGAAGAGAGGAAGCACGCAAAACAGCTATCAACCAACAAATGTCTGGTCTATTTGGTGAAAACACTAGTGGTAATAGAGGTCAAACAGAAGGAAGTGGCACACAAGGTGTATCTACTGGAAGCTCTAACCAAGGCGCTACATCTGGAACAGGAGGAATTGGCAGCTATGATTTAGGTGGAAGAAGTGTTGGCAGTGGCGGTTTGAAACAACCAAAATACACAGTCGATGAATATGGAACAGTAGTAGTGAACATTACTGTTGACCCAAGAGGAAATGTAATAGCTGCTGAAATTGGTCGTGGAACAAATACAGGTAACACATCCTTGCGACAAGAAGCTATAAAAGCAGCTCGCGACACTAAATTTAATGCAATAAACACCCCCAACAATCAGCAAGGAACTATTACCTATAAGTTTAATCTCAATTAAAAAGTACATAAGACATGAAAAAAGTAATTGTATTCTTAGCAGAAGGATTTGAAGA
>CAJDVE010000018.1_pt1 | contig 20390 bp, 18 predicted proteins | sample 7391271 | NCBI WGS metagenome assembly CAJDVE01 (sample SAMEA7055701, study PRJEB34461) | soil metagenome | biome: terrestrial ecosystem; feature: Peninsula; material: soil | place: Antarctica | collected 2016
GTAAAGGAGTTTTGTGATGCGAATGCCAAATAAAACGTCAACAAAACAAGAAAAGTGTCCTAAATGACCAAAAAACTACGTCGGAAGTGAGTTTTATCTCTCCTCCAACAAATCCACCGTGGTGGATTGGAAATTTATGAGATATCTACTTTTCCACCGCAGTGGATTTTGGTTATGTGATATTTACTTTAGGCAACAAAATAAAAAATGGTTTGTCAAATACATATCGTACAAATTAAACAATTGTTTACAATTAGAAACAAAAATACAGTTTATCACATTCGACTATTTATCAGTCTGGACAATGCAGTAAACACATACTCACCTCGCTCTTAAATGACTATGGTGCAGTCAGCGAAAATGGTGATGTGGAAACAAATAAATGATATAAGACATTACACTGTAATGCAAACACAGACATTTGCACCTTATCCGTAGTTACCTCATCTTTACTTAGCGATTTTATAAATTCATTGTTTTGTATTTCTCTCTGTTATCAACAGTAAGAAAGCGAAGCCTTTTAATCCGTTTTATTCATATATGTATTAGTATTCGTCAATAAATCATACATCTGTAAATGGACTTTTATGTTAAGCCTCATTTTTATAGAGAAACCTTATCTGAACGGTGTCTAAGTGTTATTGTTTCGCGTCTGCTACACCCGAAAACTTCTTTAAATAAGGAGCTATATAGACCCGATTCAAAACTTTGTATTTATGTGAGCTTATGAGCGTGAATTACACGAGTGTCTGCTTGCTAGTTTCTCAGGTATTGTAAATTGTAAGCTGTCTGCACCTTAAACAACTGATTTGTTAGTTAATTTAAATGGCTTCAACAAGTTCCAAATCAAAGCTTATTGAAAAGAAAGCATAAAATTGCTATGTGGAGTTTGCAATTCAATAAATAATTTGTACTTTCGTCAGTCTGATTGAACAAACAACAAGTGGATTCATTTTCTCTATATCGCCGTTATTTGATGAACAACATAGATTGGTCTCATCGTTTAATTGGTATAAAAGGTTCGAGGGGTGTTGGTAAAACAACATTCTTGTTGCAGTATGCAAAAGAGAATTATGAGAGTGATGATACAAGATGTTTATACATAAATCTAAATCACTTCTACTTCACAGAATGCACTTTGGTTGTTTTTGCAGGTAAGTTTTCAGAAATGGGGGGTGAGACCCTATTGGTAGATCAAGTTTTTAAGTATCCCGATTGGTCTCAAGAATTAAGAAAGTGCTACGATTTGTATCCAAATTTAAAAATTGTATTCACTGGCTCTTCTGTTATTAAACTTAAAGAAGCTAACCTTTTTATTGGAGATGTTGCCCATTCATACAATTTGCATGGGTTTTCTTTTAGGGAATACATTGGTGCTGTTACAAATAGTGTGCTGCCTACTTATTCTTTAGACGAGGTTATAAGCAAACATAGATCGATAACAACAACTATTCTCGAAAAAGTAGATATAGATAAACACTTTGCCGATTATATACATCATGGTTACTATCCGTTCTTTTTGGAAAAAAGGAATTACTCGGAGAATTTACTTAAAACTATGAATATGATGTTGGAGGTTGATATTCTTTACATTCAAGAAATTGAGCAAAGCTATCTTACAAAAATTCGCAAGCTCTTTTACCGTTTGGCAATTCAATCACCATTAACGCCCAATGTTAGTCAGCTTAGCGATGAATGTGGCGTTTCGCGAGCTACTGTTATGAACTATCTTAAATATTTACAAGACGCACGATTAATAAACATGCTTTACAAAGTTGGAGTAAGTTTTCCTAAAAAACCAGACAAGGTATTTATGAATAATACCAATATAATGTTTCCTACTAAACTGGGAGAGGTAGACCGTCAGACATTGTGCGACACTTTTTTTTACAATCAACTAAATGTATTAGCAAAAGTAAATAAATCAGGACGGAAGAGTCAATTTCTTATAAACGGTAAGAATCATTTTAAAATAGAATTAGAAAACAATAAAAGCGCAAAAAGTCATTCACACTTTGTTGTAGTAGATGCTAAACAAACCGAGGGAAACAATATAATTCCTCTGTGGCTTTTTGGGTTTTTGTATTAAGTGCAGCAAATAACAAGCTGTGCTTATATATAAAACAGAATTATAATAAACAAGAATTACAATTATGGCTAAACAAAAAAACTTTCTAACCTGTGATGGTAATCAAGCTGCAGCTCACATAGCATATATGTTCAGTGAGGTTTCTGCAATTTACCCAATCACCCCATCTACAACAATGGCCGAACATGTTGATGAGTGGTCTGCAGGCGGGCGCAAAAATATTTTCGGACAACCTGTACGGGTGCATGAAATGCAATCTGAAGCAGGTGCTGCGGCTGCTATGCATGGAGCGTTGCAAGCTGGAGCATTAACTACAACTTTTACAGCATCGCAAGGTTTGATGCTTATGTTGCCTAACATGTACAAAATGGCTGGTCAGTTATTGCCTGGTGTTTTTCATGTGTCGGCTCGTGCATTAGCTGCTCAAGCTTTATCAATTTTTGGCGACCACCAAGATGTGATGGCAGCACGACAAACAGGTTTTGCCATGTTTGCCACAGGATCGGTACAAGAGGTAATGGACTTATCTGCAATTGCTCACTTGTGTGCAATTGAAAGTCGGGTTCCTTTTATGCATTTTTTCGATGGATTTAGAACTTCACACGAAATCCAAAAGATTGAAGCAATTAAAATGGAGGATTTAGAACCTCTGTTGAATAGAGAAGCACTGGCAGAGTTTAAAAATAGAGCACTTACTCCTGATGCTCCTGTAACAAGAGGTACTGCTCAGAACGACGACATATACTTTCAGTCGCGCGAAGCAGCAAACCCATTTTATGATGCTGTGCCAGGTATTGTAGAAAAGTATCTAGATAAACTAGCTGCTATTACTGGTCGTAGATATGGACTGTTTGATTACTACGGTGATCCAGAAGCCGACCGAGTAATTATTGCAATGGGTTCTGTTACAGAAACTATAAAAGAGGTAGTTGACTACCTTAATACTGTAGACAACAGAAAAGTTGGTGTGGTGAGTGTTCATCTATATCGTCCTTTCAAAGCAGAAGCTTTATTGTCTGTTATACCAAAAACAGCAAAACAGATTGCTGTTATTGATAGAACCAAAGAACCAGGAGCAGAAGGGCAACCTTTGTATCTTGATGTACGTAGTGCTTTCTATGGCAAAGAGAATGCTCCTAATATTATAGGTGGTATTTATGGTTTGTCTTCAAAAGATACAACACCCGCTCAAATATTGGCTGTTTACAAAAACATGAAAATGCCAATGCCAAAGAATGACTTTACTATTGGTATAGTTGATGATGTTACATTTAAGTCTCTTCCTTTAAAAGAAGATACTCCAATGGATGACACTATTTATGAAGCTAAGTTTTACGGTTTAGGTTCTGATGGTACAGTAGGAGCAAATAAAAACTCTATTAAGATTATTGGAGAGAATACAGAGAAGTCTGTTCAGGCTTATTTTGCATACGACTCTAAAAAATCGGGTGGTTTTACTGCATCGCATCTTAGAATAAGCGATAAGCCTATTCGTTCTACCTATTTGGTTACAACTCCAAACTTTGTGGCTTGCCACGTTCCTTCTTATCTTAATCTTTACGACATGACTCGTGGATTGAAAAAGGGTGGAACTTTCTTGTTGAACTCAATATGGTCTAAGGAGAAAGTTGGCGATCATTTACCAAATCATATAAAGAGATATTTAGCTGAGAAAGAGATTAACTTCTACATAATCAATGCTACTAAAATAGCATCTGAAATTGGTTTAGGAAATAGAACCAACACTATTCTACAATCAGCATTCTTCAAGATATCAGATGTAATTCCTTATGACTTGGCGGTAGAGCAGATGAAGGCATTTATCGTTAAATCATATGGTCGTAAAGGTGAGGAGATTGTTAGAAAGAATAATTTGGCTGTTGATAGAGGAGTTGAATATGAAAAAGTAGACGTTCCTCAAGAATGGGCTAATATTGAAGATGAAGCTGGAACAGCAACAGACTCAGCACCCGAATTTATTAAAAATATTGTAAGACCAATTAATGCTCAACGTGGTTATGATTTGCCTGTTTCTGCATTTACCGGTCGTGAAGATGGAACTTGGGATAATGGAACTTCGGCTTACGAAAAACGCGGTGTAGCTGCATTTGTTCCAAAATGGAATGCTGAAAATTGTATTCAGTGTAACCAGTGTGCTTATGTTTGTCCTCACGCAACTATTCGTCCATTTGTATTAGACGAAAAAGAACAAGAGGGATTGGGTGAAGATGTTACGCTACTTAAAGCTCAAGGTAAACAATTTGAAAATATGGGATTCCGTATTCAAGTTGACGTGTTAGACTGTTTGGGTTGTGGTAACTGTGCCGATGTATGTCCAGGAAGAAGAGGCGAAAAAGCATTGGAGATGGTTCCTATTACTACTCAACTAGCCAATCAAGATAATTGGGACTACATGACTGAGCATGTATCTAGTAAAGCTCACTTGGTAGATGTGAAATTGAATGTGAAAAACTCTCAGTTTGCTAAACCACTATTTGAGTTCTCGGGTGCTTGTTCGGGTTGTGGCGAAACACCTTATATTAAGCTTGTTACTCAATTGTATGGCGATAGAATGTTGATTGCAAATGCTACAGGTTGTTCTTCAATCTATGGTGGTTCTGCACCTTCTACACCTTATACAACTAACGAAGAGGGAAAAGGTCCAGCTTGGGCAAACTCTTTGTTTGAAGATAACGCAGAGTTTGGTTATGGTTTTGTTATTGCTAACGCAAGTATGCGTCTTCGTATCGAAAACCTGATGAATACAGCTCTTGTTCAGAATGATTTTTCTGATGAACTTAAAGATGTATTCAAAGAGTGGCTCGAAAATAAAGATGATGGTGATAAAACAAAAGAGTTACAACCTAAATTAATGTCATTGCTTAAAGCTAATTCTACTCCACTGGCTGCAGAAATTGCTTCACTAGAAAGATATATGGTGAAAAAATCTATCTGGGTGTTTGGTGGTGACGGTTGGGCTTATGATATTGGTTTTGGTGGCTTAGACCACGTTTTAGCAATGGGTGAAGATATCAATGTGCTTGTACTTGATACTGAGATTTACTCTAATACAGGAGGACAATCTTCTAAATCAACCCCATTAGCAGCAGTTGCTAAATTTGCAGCATCAGGTAAACGTACTCGTAAGAAAGATCTTGGAATGATGCTTACAACTTATGGTTACATTTATATAGCACAGGTTTCAATGGGTGCAAATCAAAGACAGTTCTTAACTGCTCTTAAAGAAGCTGAAGCTTATAAAGGACCTTCTATCATTATTGCATACTCTCCATGTATCAGTCATGGACTGAAAAAAGGAATGGGTAGCGCACAATGGGAAGAGAAACAAGCTGTAGAATCTGGATACTGGCACTTGTGGCGTTTCAACCCGGCATTAGCAGATGAAGGCAAGAATCCATTCATCTTGGATAGTAAAGAACCAGATTGGGACAAATTTCAAGACTTCTTGGGAAGAGAAGTGCGTTACACTTCACTTGAAAAAGGATTCCCTGAAGAGTCTGAAGAACTTTATGCATTAGCAAAAGAAAGTGCACAGTGGCGTTACAAATCTTATCTACGTATGCAAGCGGCAGATTACTCTTTTGCTGAAACAGCAGAAACAGAATAAGTTTTGTAGAACTACAAATTAAATAAATAAACAACAAAAGCGACCTTTATAAGTCGCTTTTGTTGTTTATTTTATTCCGAAAAATAATGTTATCTTTGTATACTAAAATCAGGCTAAAGCAATGAGAATCCAAATTATAAATGGGCCTAACTTAAATATTCTAGGAAAAAGAGAACCATTGGTTTATGGTACTCAGTCGTTTGATTTGTATTTCAACGAATTGACGAAACTACATACCTCTTTAGAATTAGATTATTATCAATCGAATATAGAGGGAGAAATAATCGATAAACTTCATGAGGTAGGATTCGAATATGATGGCATTGTGTTGAATGCTGGCGCATACACTCACACTTCTATAGCAATAGGAGATGCAGTTAAAGCTATTACCACACCTGTTGTAGAGGTTCATATATCAAATGTATATTCACGTGAAGAATTTAGACATATCTCACATATATCTTCTTCTTGTGTGGGAATAATAAGCGGTTTTGGATTATATTCATACAACTTGGCAATAGATGCATTGGTTGAAATAAAAGGTGATAAATAAAAGAATTTCGAATAATTATATAAACTAAATAAATGAATTATGCTTAAACATACTAAAATAGTAGCGACAATTTCAGATCAAAGATGTGAAGTGGATTTTCTGCAAAAGCTGTTTGACGAAGGAATGAATGTGGCGCGATTGAACTCGGCTCATCTTAATGATGAAGGTCTGACGAAAATTATCACTAATGTACGTAAGGTTTCTAATCGTATAGGAATATTGATAGATACAAAAGGTCCTGAAATTAGAACTACTTTTGCCGAAGAAGATATTGTACTTAAGACAGGCGATGTAATTCGTGTTGAAGGAAATCCCGAAGGCATCTCATCCAAAGAAGCAATCTATATTTCATACCCTAATGTTACAGAGCGTATGAAGGTTGGCAAGAACATTCTCATTGATGATGGAGAGGTTGATTTGAAAGTGACAGAGGTTCACGATAATTATTTGATTTGTGTTTCTCAAAACGATGGAACAGTTGGGAGCCGCAAAAGTGTAAATATTCCTGATGTGCGTATCGATCTACCATCATTGACCGAGAAAGATATTCATAACATCTTATATGCGGTTAAAAATGATGTTGACTTTATTGCACACTCGTTTGTTAGAAACAAGCAAGATGTTTTAGATGTTCAAAAAATACTTGATGAACACAATAGCCCCATAAAGATTATTGCTAAAATTGAGAATCAAGAGGGTGTTGATAATATAGATGAAATTTTGCAAGTTGCTTATGGTATTATGGTTGCACGTGGTGATTTAGGTATTGAGGTTGCTCAAGAAAAAATTCCAGCTATCCAGCGCGCAATGATTCGTAAAGCAATTCACCATAAGAAGCCAGTAATTGTTGCAACACAAATGCTTCACTCTATGATATACAATCCTCGCCCAACGCGTGCAGAGATTACAGATATTGCTAATGCAATTTACTATAGAACTGATGCTGTAATGTTGAGTGGTGAAACAGCTTATGGTAAATATCCTGTTGAGGCTGTAAGAACAATGACCCAAGTTGCAAGAGAATCTGAGAAATCGAGACTATCTGAAAATGATATTCGTGTACCAACAGCTGGAGACGATAGAGAGGTAACCTCATTCTTAGCTAAACAAGCGGTAAAATCTGCAGCTAAGTTAAACACAAAAGCAATTGTAACAGATAGTCATACCGGAAGAACAGCTAGGGTATTAGCTGCATTTAGGGGTTCTAAACCTGTGTTTGCTATGGCCACAAGCGAACGCACAGCACGCGAACTATCACTTTCATATGGCGTTTGGGCTGAGCATCAACCTGGTGAAGGTCTTGAAAATACTAAAGAGAGTAGAAGAGCCTACTTCGAAGATGCACTTAGGAAACTTATTGCTAATAAAATGATAAAAGCAAATGACCGAGTTGCATATATAGGAGGTAGTTTTGGTGAAACAGGTGGTACAACTTATCTAGATATAAATGAGGCTAGTAAGGTGCTTCAGGCTAGAGAAAAGTACAACTTACCCGACTATACATTGTAAAAAGAGGTTAGATGAATGAAGAAAAGATAGAAGAGTATATTCTTTCGCATATTGACAATGAACCAGAATTACTGAAGAGAATGACACGCGATGCGCATGTAAAGTTGCTGCGTCCGAGAATGATCTCAGGTAATGTTCAGGGCCGATTGCTTAAAATGTTAACTTCTATGCTTAAGCCACAGAATGTTCTTGAAATAGGAACATTTACAGGTTATTCAGCTTTATGTATTGCCGAGGGTGCTCCTGATAACTCTAAAATCGTAACCATAGAGATTGACGATGAAATGGAAAACTTTATAAGAAAGTATTTTCATGAATCTGAATATGGTCATAAAATAGATTTGATAATTGGAGATGCTCTCGAGCTAATGCATTCTTACGAGAATAGCTACTTTGATTTAATTTTTATAGATGGTAATAAGAGAGACTATTGTGCTTATTACGACATTGCTTTTGATAAGTTACAAAAAGGTGGTTTTATTATAGCAGATAATACACTGTGGAACGGAAAGGTAATTGATGATAAATATCACAAAGATAGTCAAACAAAGGGTGTTATAGAGTTTAATAATCGGATAAAAGAAGATACACGGATAGAAAAAGTAATTTTACCTATTCGTGATGGCTTAACAATAATACAAAAGAAATAAACAATTGTACAATGGAATCTAATAGACTAGAAAAAATAAATCGTTTAGTATTGAAGGAGTTAAGCGATATCTTTTTGCTTGAAACAAAGAAAATGCGGGGTGTACTTATATCAGTAACCCAAGTGCGTGTAACTCCTGATTTAGGAATTGCTCATGCATATTTAAGTTTCTTCCCTTCGGATAAAGCTGATGAACTACTTGAAAATATTAATAGCAATATAAAAAGTATAAGGTTTGATTTAGGTAAACGTGTTGGACAACAACTGCGTGTTATACCCAATCTTGCATTTCATCTAGATGACTCACTTGATTATTTAGATAATATCGACAACTTGCTGAAAGATTAATTTGTTTTGAATCTACCCATATTCATAGCCAAAAGGTACTTGTTTTCAAAGAAGTCACATAATGCAATTAATGTGATTTCTCTTGTGTCTGTTTGTGGAATAGCAGTTGCAACTATGGCTATGATTACTGCTTTGTCGGTATTCAATGGCTTTGGAAGCTTAGTTGAAACTACTTTTAGTGCTTTTGACCCTGAATTAAAAATAACAACAGTAAAAGGTAAGGTTTTTGATTATCATACAGCTAGCTTTGCGAAAGCATTGCAGAATCCTGATATCGATTTTATTTCTGAGTCGTTAGAAGACAACGTTCTATTTCGATATAATGATAGACAAGTACCTGTTATATTAAAAGGTGTTTCCGAAGATTTTAAATATATGACCCAAATGGATAAATTAATCATTGATGGGTCTTTTAGGTTAAGAGAAGATGTGGTAGACTATGCCACTTTGGGTGCTGGATTAGCTTATACTTTGGGGGTTCGTCCTGGTTATATCAATCCGATTGATATTTTCGTCCCTAAACGCAACGTAAAAGTAAACTTAGCCAACCCCGCTGCTGCTTTTGCACAAAGCAATGTTCTTATTGGTGGTGTATTCAACTTAAATCAACCTCAATTTGATGAGCAAATGGCAATAGTGCCTATTGAGCTTGCTCGAATGTTGTTTCTTTATAATGACGAAGTCTCTTCGTTAGATATTAAATTAAAAGAAGGGCGATGACTATTTAGTTGAAGATAGATTTGAGCAACAAAAGGAATCCTATCGTATGCTGCAGATTGAAAAATGGGTTACCTTTTTTATCCTCTCTTTTATTCTTATAATTGCAGCATTCAATGTGGTAGGGCCTCTTTCAATTCTTATTATCGAAAAAAAGAATGATATTAAAATTCTAAAGAGTATGGGTGCAGCTGATGAAATAATTGCACGAATATTTTTATTTGAAGGGTGGTTAATATCTTTTTCGGGGATATTGGTTGGTGTTATTTTAGGGGTAGCTATAAGCTTTTTACAACAACATTTTGGACTTTTAAAATTGGGTGGTACTCCAGGAGCATATCTTGTTGATGCCTATCCGGTTATAGTTAAGTTTACAGATGTATTACTCACATTTATAGTTGTTTGTGTTATATGTATATTAGCTATTATTTACCCTATACACAACCTTAAAAAGCAGTTAGCCGCAAAAACTTTTAATTAAACTTAAAGAGAAATTTACTTAGATAAAAAAACTAATAATGAATATAGCAGTAGTAGGAACAGGTTATGTTGGTTTGGTGTCCGGTGCATGTTTTGCCGAAATGGGATTGAATGTAACTTGTATCGATATCGATTCGAGTAAAATAGAAATGCTTAATAAAGGAGAAATACCTATTTATGAACCTGGTCTGAAAAGCATTGTAACCAAGAATTCTAATGCAAATCGCTTGCATTTCAGCACAGATTTGAAATCGGTTATAAATGATGTTGCTATTCTTTTTATTGCTGTTGGAACTCCCTCTGACGAAGATGGTAATGCCGACCTTACTGCCGTGTATAAAGTTGCTGAGTCTGTTGCTGAGTCTATGCAAAACTATTTGCTTGTTGTAACTAAGAGTACTGTACCTGTAGGTACTTCAGCAAAAATTAAGCAGTTGATCTCTAAAAAACTTTCAGATAGAAATCTAGGGCATATAGAGTTTGATGTTGCTTCAAATCCAGAGTTTTTAAAGGAGGGTGCTGCGGTAAGTGATTTTATGAGTCCTGATAGGGTAGTGGTTGGGGTAGAAAATGATAGAGCCAAAGAGATGATGTCAAAGCTGTATCGCCCATTCTTGTTAAATAACTTTAGGGTTATATTTATGGATGTACTTTCGTCAGAAATGACAAAGTATGCATCTAATGCAATGTTGGCAACTCGTATAAGCTTTATGAATGATGTTGCCAACTTGTGTGAGTTGGTAGGAGCCGATGTATCAATGGTAAGGCGAGGTGTTGGTAGCGACTCTCGTATTGGCAAGAGTTTTCTATATCCTGGTGCAGGTTATGGTGGTAGTTGTTTTCCAAAAGATATAAAAGCTCTTATAAGAACTGCCGAAAACTATGGTTATCAAATGAGAATTTTAGAAGCTGTTGAGAAGGTAAATGACGCGCAGAAAGAGATTCTATTTAAAAAGCTTCTCCATTATTTTGATGGTGAAGTTGGTGGACTTACTGTTGCTGTTTGGGGCTTATCGTTTAAACCAGGCACAAATGACATGCGAGATGGTCCTTCAATAAATTTAGTAAATAAATTACTCGATCATAAAGTAAATGTTAGGGTTTACGATCCAGCAGCTATGGATGAAGCTAAAAGTTATTTTGGTGATAAAGTTGAGTATTCAACAGATATCTATGATGCTTCTGACAATGCTCATGCAATAATATTAGTAACTGAATGGAAAGAGTTTAGACTCCCCAATTGGAGTATTCTTTCTAAGATTATGCAGAAACATGTTGTCATAGATGGTAGGAATATTTATAATGCTGATGAACTTGCTTCTAATGGTTTTACGTATACTTGTATAGGGAAAAAGTAATTTATAATGTGTTTATATAGTTAGAGTAAGAGGAAAGAGCTGCTACATGTTGTTTTCATCATCTTTTATTTCTTCAAACTCTACATCTTCGGCGTTGCTTATTTCGAATTCCTTTTTCTTGTAAGTTATAATTCGATCGTCTTGAGAAGCAGGTTTCTCACTCTGTTGTTGATTGCTGGTTGGTCGTTTTCTTCCACCTCCAAAAATTAAACGAACAATAAAATATATTGTTCTTACGCCAAAAAGCAACGTGAAGAGAAAGAATAATCCAATAGTAAGTATAATAAATTTGAACATAATAGGTTCGCTGTTTTTTTGATTAAAGAATTCAAAGGTAATGAATACTTTAATTCCATTGTTTTGATTACAATTATTTAACGGCCTTTTTTATTATCAATGCCGAGACAATTGAAATTGCAATATAAGTTAGAATTGTCCATGCAAGTCCTGCTATTCCCCACAATGACACAAAAACAATAGCACATATTATAAGAATAATTGGTTTTTCATTACCTCTTACTTTTATATTTTTCAATTTAAATGAGAACATGGGTATTTCTGATACCATTAACAACGACAATGCAACAATTAAACCTAATGTTAAATATAACGAGATACTGTTTTCCGAAGATATTTTATGGATACCATATACATAGCTTATCCAAAATAATGCATTAGCTGGTGTTGGCAGTCCTATAAATGAGCTTGTTTGCCTTTCGTCTATATTAAATTTAGCAAGCCTAAGTGCTGAAAACACTGCAATTAAAAAAGCTAAATAGGGAACATATGGTTGGATTACCAATAGTGATTCGGGGAAGAATGTGTAATTACGAAGTAAAATAAAAACAGCCACCGATGGGGCAACACCAAAACTAACAACATCTGCCAGAGAGTCCAATTCTTTTCCGATTTCTGAATATGCATTTAATAGTCTTGCAGCCATGCCATCAAAGAAGTCAAATATAGCAGCTAGTATAACCCAAAACACCACCCATATAAAAGCACCTTCAAAAGCCATAACAATAGCAATACTGCCAGAGAATAGGTTCATTGAGGTAATTGTATTGGGGATATGCTTTTTCATTACTATTCTATTTATATATAAGTACTATTTGTTTTGTTTCTTGTTATCTGGTAAGTTGGCAATAAATGTTCTATTTGCTCTTACTTCATCTCCCATCTTCACTAATATTTCACTATCAACAGGAAGATATATATCCATTCGAGATCCAAATTTTATGAATCCTAGAGGATCACCAATATAACATATTTGATTGGCTTTAACATAAGTAACTATTCTTCTTGCTAAAGCTCCAGCAATCTGACTGCTAAGTACTTTATGTCCATCAGGGGTTTCAATAATAATAATTGAGCGTTCGTTCTCAGTGCTTGACTTAGGCAGATGAGCAGCTAAAAACCGTCCTTCTTTATGCGATACATGAGTTATTTTACCTGTTACAGGTATCCAATTTGAGTGGGCATTAAAAATAGTCATAAATATGGATATTTTAATACACTCTGCATTTAAATGATCTTTTTCAAAAACCTTTTCAAGTGCAACAACTTTACCATCTGTAGGTGCATTTACGCGACCTAATACCTCTCCAGAATATACTCGATTGGGTGAACGGAAAAAGTTGAGTAAGAAAAGAAAGATTACTACAGTTACAACAAAAATGAAATAGGAGATAATATTTTTGTATAAAAAATAGAACATTCCAAAATTGATTATTAAACCAATTAGTAGCGTGTATGCCAATGTTTTTCTTCCTTCTTTATGAATTCTCATTTTCTATAAATTAATGTGTGAATTGAGTACTTTATATTTTGAGTTGATTGGTTCTATGATCTGTTGATGTGGAATTTTGTTTGTTGTATTCCTCTTCATCATCATTCTTATTTAGTTTATCTTGAATATGTTTTTCCCATACTTCTTCTTTTAGGTATGGTACTATTGTTGGAGCTGTTTTTTGTATTGATGAATAAAACAAAGACTCTGTTTTTATTCTAGTCGTTATTATATCTTCTTCTGGATCTAGCATAATAGTCAGATTTACTAATATACTTAAGACTAAAGAAGCGGTTATCACCCCTAAAACTGCTCCCAATATCTTATTTATAAAACCAATATGAAGAGCTTCAATTATATTATGAAGCATTTTACCTATCAGGTTTATACCAAAAACAATAATCACAAATGCTAAAGCATAGGAAAGCATTACGGCTATATTTGCAGAAATATTTAATACATCTAATATATAAGGTAATATTATTTCAGCAGCTTTTCCTGCAAAGATAGCACCAATTATAATAGCTACAAACCCTGCTAATTGCATAGCCAAGCCTTTTCGTATACCTTTTATAAATGCTCCTAAAAGAACGATTAAAACTATGATATCAAACCAAATCATTCTTCTGTTTTTAAGTTTACTTTCTTTGCTTTTATTGATTCGTTTAAAAGAAAGGATGCTAAACTTTCAAATCTTTCAGCAGATTCAGTGGTGCAGTAAATTGTTTCACTGTTTTTCGAACACAATGAGTCCATTGTTTGATGTCGGCTTAGATAGTCTTTTAAAGATTTAGCAACGTATTCTCCTTGAGAAATCAATGTTACAGACTTTGGCGTAAAAGCTCTTATCTTGTCTATTAACAAAGGATAATGTGTACATCCCAATATAATTGTATCAATCTCTCTATCTTTGTCTAGCACGCTATCTATATGTTGTTTCACAAAATAGTCTGCACCTTCTTTGTCATACTCTCTGTTTTCCACTAATGGTACCCACATGGGGCATGCTTCAGTAGTAATATCAATGTTTGGGGTGAGTTTTTTTATTTCTTTCTCGTAAGATTTAGAGCGGATAGTTGCGACAGTTCCTAATACAGCGATATGTTTAGACCTTGTTATTCTTTCAACAGATTCAACAGTTGGCCTTATCACGCCTAATACACGCTTATGTGAGTCTATTAGTGGTAGATCGTTCTGTTGTATGGTTCTTAAAGCTTTAGCAGATGCTGTATTGCAAGCTATAATTACAAGTTGACAGCCTTGTGAGAAAAGCCATTTTACTGCTTGTAGCGTAAACTCGTATATCAATTCATATGATCTACTTCCGTATGGAGCTCTAGCATTATCGCCTAAATAAAGGTAGTCATATTCGGGCATAAGTTTTTTTATCTCCGATAATACGGTCAATCCACCATATCCGGAATCAAACACACCAATAGGACCAGGTTTAAGAGAAAAATTGTTTGACACTTTTATTTGAGTAAAAGTTTTATTTCACACCTAACTTAGATTTTACTAATGCATTAGCGTTAACAGCACTTGGTGATACAAACACTATTCCTGAATCATCTAAATCGTATATTACAGTGAAGTTTTGTTCAATACCTACTGCTTCAATTGCATTGTTTACTTTTTGTTTAATCGGATCTAGTAGTAACTGTTCATGTTCTTCTATATCTTTTTGAGCAAGTTTAGTGAAGTTTTGAATACGACTTTCTAAATCAGTCAACTCTTGCATTCTCCTCAACTTAATACTTTCTGCTAAGTTATCTTGATAGGTAATAAAGTCAGAATACTTTTTATTGTATTCGTTTTGCATTATCTGAAGTTCTTGCCTATAGTTTTGATTGATTGTATTTAATCTATCAGTAGCAGAAACTTTGTCGGGCAACGAGTTTATTATATCTATTGTGTTTACAAATGCAATGTTGCTTTGTGCCTTAATCGTGCTTCCGCCGATTATAGATGTCAGCACAAATAAAGTAATAAAAATTCTTTTTCTCATAATCAAGATATATATATAATGTATTTATAGGTTCTAATTCACAACCAATATACCGACATTCTACTTATCTCTCCTGTGTATTGGTGGCATTTGTTATTTTTCAACTTCAAATGCCACCTTCATTTTCAAGGTAAGATTATATATTTTGTAATGTCAATTGGTTCTTGAATTTTATTATAAAGTTTTTCTAACTTCTACCTCTTCATAAGCTTCAACAGTATCACCTATTTTTATATCATTAAAGTTGCGAATATTTAAACCACATTCATAACCTGCAGATACTTCTCTCACATCTTCTTTAAATCGTTTTAATGATTCAAGTTCGCCTGTATAAACAACAATACCATCACGAATTAATCTCACCTTGCTAGAACGTTTTACTTTGCCATCACGTACAATACACCCGGCAATAGTTCCAATTTTAGTAATCTTAAATGTTTCAAGTACTTCAATGTTTGCAGTAATCTCTTCTTTAATCTCAGGCGATAGCATTCCCTCCATCGCAGCAGTTACTTCTTCTATTGCATCATAGATAACAGAGTATAGACGTATATCAACACCATGCTTCTCTGCTTCTCTTCGTGCAGTAAGTGACGGACGTACTTGGAATCCTATAATTATACCTTCTGATGCTGTAGCTAGTGTTATATCAGATTCTGATATTTGTCCTACGGCTTTATGTATAATGTTTACTTGTATCTCAGGAGTTGATAATTGAATTAATGAATCGGAAAGTGCTTCAACTGATCCGTCCACGTCTCCTTTTACTATAATATTTAGTTCCTGGAAGTTTCCTATAGCAATTCTACGTCCAATATCATCAAGTGTGAGTATTTTCTGTGTGCGAATAGATTGCTCTCTTTGTAGCTGTTCACGTCTGCTTGCTATAGAGCGTGCTTCTTGTTCGCTCTCAAGTACGTGGAATTTATCTCCAGCTTGTGGAGCTCCATTTAGTCCCAAAACCAATGCTGGTTGAGCTGGTCCTGCTTGTTCGATGTTTTGGTTACGCTCGTTAAACATTGCTTTTATACGTCCAAAGTAAGCACCTGCTAAAATTATATCTCCTGATTTTAATGTTCCATTTTCAACTAAAACAGTAGATACATATCCACGTCCTTTGTCAAGTGATGACTCAACTACCGATCCAAATGCAGCTCTATCAGGGTTTGCTTTCAATTCAAGCATCTCAGCCTCCAATAAAACTTTCTCTAATAATTCAGCTACTCCATCTCCATGTTTAGCAGAAATATCATGAGATTGATATTTACCTCCCCAGTCCTCTACTAAGTAATTCATTTGAGCAAGCTCTTCTTTTACTTTTTCAGGATTAGCGCCAGGCTTATCTATTTTGTTAATTGCAAAAACTATAGGTACACCTGCTGCGCTAGCGTGATTAATTGCTTCAACTGTTTGAGGCATCACATTATCATCTGCAGCTACAATAATAATTGCAACGTCTGTTACTTTAGCACCACGTGCACGCATTGCTGTAAAAGCCTCGTGACCAGGTGTATCTAGGAAAGTTATTTTTTTACCACTTTCTAGCATTACGTGATATGCACCAATATGCTGAGTAATTCCACCAGCTTCTCCGGCAATAACATTTGTTTTGCGAATACTGTCAAGAAGTGATGTTTTACCATGGTCAACATGGCCCATTACAGTTACAATAGGAGGTCGAGCTACTAAGTCTTTCGCATCATCTTCTTCTTGTGTAATTGCTTCAACAACATCAGCACTAACAAATTCTGTTTTAAAGCCAAACTCTTCAACTACAATATTTATTGTTTCCGCATCAAGTCTCTGGTTTATTGCCACCATTACCCCAATACTCATACATGTAGATATTACATCTGTTACAGGAACATCCATCATGTTAGCTAAGTCATTTGCAGTAACAAACTCTGTTAGCTGGAGTATGCGACTTTCTCTTTCTTGTTCTTTGAGTTCTGCTTGTTGTCTTTGTTCTACAGCCTCTCGTTTGTCGCGACGATGTCTTGCACCACCTCTACCACCAGATTTTCTTTGAGTAAGTCTAGCTAATGTTTCTTTTATTTGCTTTTGAACATCCTCCTCACTAATCTCTTTTCTGACAGGTTTCTTTAATATAGGTCTTATTCTTCTTGTAGTTGGTTTAGTGGCATCAACGCTTTTCTCTACATTAACTTTTCCTTTTCTTATACGTTTACGCTTCTTTTTAGGGTCATCCGTGTCATCTGAGCTTTTCTTCTCATTAATACTCTCTTTTTTAAGCGCTTTTATATTTTCATCTTTAACTCTCTTAGAGCTTGCTTTACCCTCTCTTTCAAGTCTCTCTTTCTTGCGTTGAGCTCTTGACTTACGTGCAGGGCGTGTTTTTTCATTTATCGAATCAAGGTCTATGCTTCCTTTAACTACAATATTCGTTTCAAATCTAGTATCATTTAGTCTGAAAAGACTTGTGTCTTTATCATCATCCTCACTCTCTTCTTCACTGCTTGTAGCTTCAGTTTTTATCACCTTTGCTTCAGTTTTCACCACTTTTTTAGGCTTCACCTTTTTGTCGGTTTTACTATCGCTAGCTTTCTCAACTTCAGGAGCACTTTTCTTTTCTTCTTTTTCTTCTTTTTGTGACACTGTCTTTTCTTCAGTTGTTGTTGCCTTCTCAGTCACTTCTTTATCTTGAGTAGTTTCTGCTTGAACTTCCTTTTTAGGTAGTTTTTCTTCTTTAGGCAGTTCTATTTCTTTTTCTGATACTGGCTCAGGTTTAGGATCTTCTTTAGGTGTAGTTTCTGGTTTAGTTTCTACCTCTTTATCCTTCAGCTTGTCTTCTTTAGGAAGCTCTTCTTTCTCAACTGATTCAATTTTGTCAACCTTTTCAACTTTCACAGTTTCTTCTATATCCTTTTCAACAGGTTTAGAAGCAACAGTTTCTTGTTTACTCTCCTCTTTTTTCTTTTCTTCTTGTTTCTTTTTAGGCTTAGCCCCTAAGTCATCAAGATCGATACTACCAACAATTTTTAATTGCGGTTTATTATCGTCAGATAAGTTTGTAGTTGTTGTACTCTCTCTTTCCACACTTTGTTTCTGTTCTTCTTCGGGGAGATCGTATCCTTCAATTGCTACAGTTTCTTTTTTCTCTTTTCTTAGTTGTTCTTCTTTCTGTTTATCTACAGTTTTTTTAATCTTCTTATCCTTACCAAATTCAATGTTAAGCATTTCGTAATGCTTATCATCTATTTTAGTGTTAGGATTAGCCTCAACCTGAACTCCTTTTTTATCAAGAAATTCAACTAAACTGCTGATACCAACATTTAACTCTTTAGAAACTTTTATTAATCGTATAGACATATATAAATATAACCTTTTCTCTTATTTAATTGATTGCGAGGCGTTTTATCCAGTTTTCTTCTGCGTTTTACCAGATGTGAGTATTTTTACTCTTCATCTTCAAATTCAGACTTCAATATTTTAAGTATCTCGTCAACAGTAACTTCTTCTAGGTCGGCTTCTTTAATAAGACGCTCTCTGTCAGTTGCGAGTACATTCTTGGCTGTAGAACAACCAATTTTCTTCAGCTGGTCAATAACCCAGTCATCTATTTCATCTCTAAATTCATCCAAATAGATATCCTCCTCATTCACCTCATCTATATCTCGGAATACTTCAATAGTATATCCTGTTAGCATAGATGCTAGCTTTATGTTGGCGCCACCTTTACCAATAGCGAGAGACACCTCTTCTGGATGCAAGAAGACTTCTGCTCTTAGCTCTTCTTCTTTAATTACAATTGAGTTTACCTTTGCAGGGCTCAGTGCTCTTTGTATATATAAGTTCGTGTTTGCTGTATAGTTGATTACGTCGATGTTTTCGTTTCTCAATTCACGAACTATACTGTGAATTCTAAAACCTTTCATCCCAACACATGCCCCAACAGGGTCTATGCGGTCGTCATATGCTTCAACAGCAACTTTTGCTCTTTCTCCCGGAATACGTGCAATACCTTTAATGGTTATTAAGCCATCGTTTATTTCTGGTATCTCCATCTCAAACAAGCGCTCTAAGAATACAGGAGATGTGCGTGACAAAATAATCTTTGGATTATTGTTTATATTTTCAACTCTAGCCACAATTGCACGAACATGCTCACCTTTTCTGAAGAAATCGCGTGGTATTTGCTCTGTTTTCGGTAAAATAAGCTCGTTATGGTCGTCGTCCAACAAAAGTAACTCTTTTTTCCATATTTGATAAACTTCGCCCGAAACAATTTGCCCTACCTTTTCAATATATGTATTGTATAGATTGTCTTTTTCTAGTTCAAGAATTTTTGAAGATAAAGTCTGACGCAGGTTCAAAATTGTGCGACGACCAAAATGATCAAGAAATACTTCATCGGTAACTTCTTCGCCAATCTCAAAGTCATCTGCTATTTTTCTAGCTTCTGATAAGCTGATTTCCAAATTTGGATCTTGTATTTCACCTTCTTCTACAATGGTGCGATTGCGCCATATTTCTAAGTCTCCTTTGTCAGGGTTTATAATAATGTCGTAGTTCTCATCTGTACCGTACATCTTAGATATAACGCTGCGGAAAGATTCCTCCAACACACTTATAAGAGTAGTCTTATCAATGTTTTTTAATTCATTAAACTCGGAAAAAGTATCAATTAAGCTGATGGTTTCCTTCTTTTTGCCCATAGTGCTATTTAAATCTTATTAGATATTTAGTGTATTTAATTTCATCATAGCCGAATTGCAAGTCCTCTATCACTTCTGTTTTACGTTTTGCACCTTCAGCTCTTTCTTTTTTTGAGATAGTAACTATAAAGTTGTCATCGGACACCTCTTTGAGTATACCCGATAATTTTACCCCTTTTTTAGTAAGTACCTCAACCTCGTTCCCAATGTTTTTTTGATATTGTCGCTGTGTTTTAAAAGGTGATGTTAAGCCTGCAGATCCTACAGTCAACTCAAAATCCTCTTCTTCGCGGTCAAATTTCGATTCTAGATAGCGACTCAAGGCAACACAGTCATCTATGCTGACGCCATTGTCATTGTCTATTTCAATAGAAATTACATTACCTGTATTTATGACTACATCTATTAGATAATTATCGGATGTCTCAAGGTACTCCTCTGTTAGTGTAATCAGAAGTTTTTTATCAATCATTGTTGTACTTAAAAATAAAAAAAGGAAAGCCGTGAATCCTGCCTCCCTCTAACTTTCTGGTACAAAGATATTCAATTCTACTCATTTTGCAAAATATCTCTACCTTTTTATCTTCTA